>Ga0315910_10000345_pt1 | contig 47929 bp, 37 predicted proteins | sample EdamamesoilMG_FD_204470 | JGI IMG/M metagenome (GOLD analysis project Ga0315910, IMG submission 204470) | Garden soil microbial communities collected in Santa Monica, California, United States - Edamame soil | ecosystem: Environmental > Terrestrial > Soil > Garden | place: USA: California... | reverse complement strand
CATTTGAATAGAACACTTGCTTATAGGCTGCATTCCAGTCATAGCCCGTTTCTCCTTCGTAAATTTCCTTACTCCAGATATAGCCGTTTCGCTCCGTGGCGGTGTACAAATACTCCCAATACATTTCTTCAATGGTATAATCATCCGAACCAATGAAGCCCATGCCTGGATCGATGTTGAACGCATCCACATTGTTGTCAAGTAGAGATTGCAAGTCCTGGTATGTAGTGGGTACAATGATTGACTTGTCTGATTTCTTTTCAAGAAAGTCATCGTTGCAAGAGGCTAGGCAAAACAGGAGTGCCAGTAGTTTTATAGAGTGTCTCATAAAATTCACGTTTGGTTAAAAGTCAACTTTCAATCCGAAAGAGTATGTTCTTAAAGCCGGATACAGTCTGTAGTCCGGATCAGCTACTTTGTCTGTTGCTTTCCAGAGAATACCTAGGTTGTTTACATACATGTAAAGTTGTGCGCGTTGAAATGGCATCTTTAGCAAAGCGGATTTATTGAGTGTATAGCTCAACTGAATATCCTGCCAGCGAATATGATCTCCCTTTTCAATCAGTGTTTCACTGAACAAATAGAACAGATCCCGGTTCGCGTCAAATGATGTGGGCATTGAAGGAATGTCGGTGTGTTTCTCGTCTCCTGGATTTTTCCAGCGATCATAATAGTCGCCATGTCCACCAAGACCCAGGTTGTTGCTATACGAAATCGATGGTCGCCTGAAGTAATACCCAAGTCGATAGCTAATGTTAAACGATAACGAAAGGTTGCGCCAGGAGAGCGTATTCCGGATAGAACCGAAAGTAGTTGGCCGTGCTGATCCATGATAAACAAGCTCTTCCGGTTTCGTTGTTTGCGTGACCTGTAAATAATCTTTGCTTGCCGCTCCTTCTACAAATCCTTGTGGATCGCCTGTTGCCGGATCAAGTCCTGCCCACTTGTAACTGTAAAGTCCAAAGAGTGTATTGCCTTCGCGAAGGTATCCACCCTGATCACCATAGTTCAGTAAATACCAGGTTGTAGCTTCATCTTTATAGCTCGTCACTTTCAATTTCGATGTACTGAAAAGGAAATTCGTTTGCCATTTAAAGGCTCCGTTAATGTTGCTTGTATTCAGTATAATATCTACGCCACTTCCCTTTGTACTGGCGGTGTTGCCTTTGTATCGTGTGAGTCCTGTTGAAGGAGCGATAGGTGCAAAGCCAATTAAATCACTCCCATTCTTTTGATAGTATTCAATACTTCCGGTGGCAATGCTTTTGATCAGTTCAAAATCTAGTCCGAGGTTTACAATCTGAATTCGTTCCCATTGCAACGATGGGTTGGGAGGATTCATGATTCGTGCATACGGCAATCCGGTGATTGAATTTGTTCCGAAAGTTTGCGCAGTGGTGTATGCGGTTACGGTCTTGTCGATGTTTCCATTGTAGCCGTATGTAGCCCTGAGTTTGAGTGAAGGAAGGAACGCCAATTTGTAAAATGGCTCTTCACTGATATTCCACGACACACCGGTTGACCAGAGCGGTACTCCTTTTTGATTGGCATTCACACCAAACAAATTGGATTGATCCTTTCTTGCGCTTACGGATAAAGTGTATCGATGCTTGAATGTATAGGCAGCATTGCCATAGTAGGAAAGGAATCGATCGGTAAGATCAGTTTGTCCATCGATGGAAGGAATACGGGCTTCCGTATATGGGTTATAGTATTGCTGAAACAGCGTGGTGTAATCCACAGAAGAGCTATTGGCCAGATCATCGTTGTAGCCATAGTATCGATACCGCGTTCCATTTGTCTTCACTTCTTTCACTTCGTAACCACCGATGGCATCTACCTGGTGATTGCCAAACTCTTTGTTGAAGTTGAGTTGTGCGCGAAGGTTGTTGCTGGATGCAGCCTGGTTGTTGATGTCGAGAATCCCTCCTTTGGGAATAGGCAATTGGAGTTGACCGGGGTTACTGACTTGCGTGAATTGATTGACGAGGTTTCTGGCGAAGTAACTTTTATCGGAGTACTGATTTCTCCCTTGCGAATTTGAATTCCAGAACTGGTAAAGCACATTTGCCGAAAGTCCAGGAATGATCTGGTAGCGTACATTCGCATTCACGCGATAGTCAGTGGCTTTCGTAGTCTTGTCAATCTCCTTCAATTCCTGCAAGGGTCTGTACGACCAATCCACGAAGCCGTTGTCTTCTGCTTCGCGTTTGAAACTTTCACGGTAGTCTTGTGTAATGCTGAGCGGATTGCCATTGCCGTCCGCGAAACTGGCGTAAGGGTAAAGGCCATCATACGATGTCATTTTGAGAGCGTAAGGATCAATACCATTGTTTTGATTGCTGCTACGTGTGTAATAGAGGTCACCCGACACGATAAGTTTGTCTTTGAGCAATGTCCAGGAGTTTCGTGCATTTAGAGTAAACCGATCATTTGAATTACCAACCAGGTTGCCAGCGTTCTTGTCGTAACCAGCGGATAAATAGTATTGATGTAGAGTCGATCCACCACTGATGCTGAGCGCATATTGTTGGTTGACACTCTTCTGATAAAGGTATTTGCTATAGTCATTCCGCGCATCATGGGTTCGCAGTTCGGCAAGTTTTGTATTCAGTTCTTCTGAAGAAATCAACCCGTCACGATTGGCAATCAACAACTCAACCACGGGTGTCAGTGCGCGGTGAGCAATCTGGTTTTCGATAGCGGTGTAGTAGCCATTCTCAAACAATTGCTTTTCCGTATCGATGTAATCCGAAGTACGCATTGTGGGTACGTAGAAAGGATCGATCTTTTCACCGATGGTTATATTGGAATTGAATGTGACCTTAGGTGCGTTACGATCCGCTCCTTTTTTTGTGGTGATCACAATCACACCATTTCCGGCTCGTGCTCCCCAAATTGAAGCTGCCGCTGCGTCTTTCAACACCGTGATGCTCTCAACATCATTCGGATTGATGTTGGACAGATCGCCATCATAAGGAAAGTTATCAATGACGATCAAAGGATTCGCATTGGCAAACAAGGTACTCCGTCCTCGAATGCTGATTGCATCAGTTGATGAGCCAGCACGATTGAAGATCAATCCGCTTGTGACATCTTCAAGCCTGTCGAGTACGTTCGTGCTTACTTTTCGGTTCACCAGCTCATTGTCTGCCTTGGCGAATGAACCAGTAGCACGTTCTTTCGGCAGTTGTTCATAACCGGTTGAGTAGATCATTACTTCACTGAGTGTTGTGATGTCCTCGATCAGCGAGATGTTGATAACAGTCTGATTACCCACGGCAATTTCAGTGGTAGTGTATCCGATGAAGGAGAACACGAGAACATCTTTTTCACTTGCTTCCAATGTGTAGTTGCCCGTGGCATCGGTGGATACACCTTGCGTAGTTCCTTTTACAATCACATTCACGCCTGGCAACGGTTGCTGATCGGCAGACGATGTGACTTTCCCCTGCACTGTTCGCGACTGTGCGAACGAAGTCAGGTTGAGAATGATCATTAACAGGATTAGTAGTTTTAGCTTCATAGCTTTTTAGGTTAGGTTAAACATGTGAGAGTTATTATTGATTGTTGCTGTCACTGATCACCAGCACTTCTATTTCATGTGTGCCTGGTACCAGGTCGAGGTCATAAGCCGCGAGTGCTTTGCGAATGGAATTCAGGTCGCCCATGTCGGCAGTGATCGAGAGATTCACATTACCTGCGTATTGCGTCTGATCAATTATGGGCTTGTTCAAATGCGAGAGGTACTTCGCGTTGAGTTGATAGATGAACTGAAAGAACTTCTGATTATGAATCTGCGCTCCGAAAGGTGTTACCTCAGTTGACACTGCACCACCGGTTGATTTGATCTTGTCGGTCTTACTCGTTCGCACCAGGGCAAGGCATGGAAAAGTTCGTTTCTCAATACTCGCCTTGAACTGAGGAAACATACGCGCGAGGTCCTGCTGCATGATCTTCGCCTGCTGACCATGCATCGATGGAGGCACAATCATTTCGTAACCGTAGCCATGTTCACTTAGCCATTCGGAGTAACGGGTTCCCGTTAACCGCGAATCGCAGCAGGTCGTGTCGCGCATTTCCAGCAGGATCGTATTGTCGCTGAAGATCTTTCCCTGGAGAGAGCCATAAGCTATTTTGAATAATGTGGGAATGCGTGTGTTCGTAGCCACTACGCGATGAGGCTTCGAAGCTTCCACCGGGAAAATGGTGAAGCTGCTGGGCAATCCTTCAATGAAGCCGGTGAACGCGGATTGATAGACGATGTTCTTGTTTGGAATCTGATCGTTGTCCGCAATCAGCAATTGTTCACGACTATAAGGAACAGACCTGTCGTTCTTCGTTTTCACTTCGAGCGATCCCGTCTTCACCAGACGTTGAATGTTTTCACGCGTTACTTCTTCATGACCGGTGATCGCCTTGATCGTTCCTTCACCATCGATCCATACATAATGCGGAATGTAATGATGCGCGAAGAGCGAACGCAGCACCGTATCCGACACTGCTATGGGAAGTGAAATAGAATTGCCTCTGCTCTTGAGTCGGGTCAGGAATTTTTCGACATCTGCTTTTGATTGGTAGGTGATTGGAAGTATTTGAACTTGTTTGCCAAGTTCCTTTTGCAGTGAGTCTGTCTTTGGCAACAACGAGGTGCAAAGCGAACACCATGTCGCCATAAAATCCAGGATAAGAAGTTTGCCGCGAAACGATGACAGTTGTGCTTTACCTGTGGGATGATTGAGAACGTTGTAGACGATCAAGTCAGGAGCCTTGTCGCCAACATTGAATACAGGTGGTTTTTGTGATTGACTGTATGCGCTTGTGAAAAGGCATAGCAGTGCCATGAAGCATAATCTTCGTTTCATGCTTGATTGATTTAAGAGTGTAGAGAATTGAAACAGAACGAGTGGCCGAAACCACTATCGTTGAAAAGGTGATGCACCTACCTGCCTCCTGCCATCAGGCAGTCTTGCAGTGGGTGAGGCGAGGTAGGGCAAACACCGAGATGGGCTCCATCTATTTTTACATTAACCTAAACCGGAGATCCCATAAAAGTACGTCACGTATATCGATCAGCTTGGAGGTCGCTTGCAGTGGGTGAATATGTTGTCTGCGAGGGTCATGATTGGAGCACGACCTTTTTCAATTTTCCTTTCTGAGTGCGCATCAACAATTCTCGCTCTCGAATGAAAGAGTTTTTATCAGGCACCAAGTGCGTGAGCAATTCATAAACTGATTTGAGATTTTCCTTTAACCGCGGGTCGCAGTTACCCACCTCAACCTTCCGTAAAACACCTAACAGTCCCCGTTGATATTTGGCCAACTCGTCCATATTTTCAATCGGAATCACGATTCGAAAGCCTGAATTTTCGCGTTCTTCGATCATATTTTTACCAGTTTCAGACACTAATTTACCCAAAGTAGGTAAAAATACAAATTACTTTTACCAGTTTTGCTACTTTTTTTACCAAAAACATATATTTATCTACCTAAAGTAGATATATGGCACTCACTAAGCTGGGAGAGTATTTCGAGAAAAAGTCAATTAATAAGGCAGGAATAACCAGGAAGACGGGGATTGGAAAAAACCGACTTACACGACTTTCGAATGATGAGAGCACGCGGTTGCTTGCCGATGAACTCTACCTTATCGCGCTAGCACTTGATATTAAACCAGCTGAATTGTTGGAGTACGTTTGTGGTCATCTAAAAATTGAACAGGACTCTTAATCGATAGAAATTATTTGAACATCATAACTCCATACCAAGCCAAGTACTACGCCTATGAGCTATCAAGACGTTTCCCTTCGGGAAGTCCGGAGCGATTTAATGTAGCGTTAGTAGATGCCCAAGTCGACCTGAACCCACATCAGGTTGAATCAGCTTTATTTGCCTTTCAGTCACCATTGTCCAAAGGCGCAATCCTTGCTGATGAAGTTGGTTTAGGAAAAACAATTGAAGCAGGTATACTTCTTTCTCAATTGTGGGCTGAACAGAGGCGAAAACTTCTGATAATCTGCCCTGCTAACTTAAGAAAGCAATGGAGCCAGGAACTCAGAGACAAGTTCTTTTTGGATTCCCTGATTTTAGAGAATAAGAACTTCAATGATTTTCGAAAGGTTGTTGGTAATCCGTTTGACGCGAATAAGGTTGTGATTTGTTCGTACCAGTTTGTGAAATCAAAATCCGAATTCGTCCAACTCATTTCATGGGATTTAGTGATAATCGATGAAGCTCACCGGCTTAGAAATGTCTATAAGTTCAATGCTGAGCATGAAAAGCCTCAAAGTGTACTGGCGGGAACAATCCGTAATTGTTTGTCTGGAAGTAGAAAGATTTTGCTGACAGCTACACCTCTTCAAAATACTCTTCTTGAATTATTCGGGTTGGTGAGCATTATTGACGAGCACACCTTTGGCGATATCAGAAGTTTTAGGACGCAGTTTTTAAGAACGACCGATGGTGACAATTTTCAAGATCTCCGCGATCGCCTAAAATCAGTGTGTATTCGCAATCTTCGTAGACAGGTTCAGGAATACATAAAGTACACGAACCGGATACCTTTGACAATCCGATTTGAACCTACTCCTGAAGAACATCAACTCTATGAAGAAGTAAGCGCTTATTTACAGCAAGAGTTGCTTTATGCGCTGCCAGTAAGTCAGCGTCATTTGATGACACTTATTCTTCGCAAGCTTCTAGCGTCTTCTTCCTTTGCAATTGCAGGTACGCTCGGTAGCCTGATTAAAAAATTGCAAGAGGTAGTACGTGATCAAGAGCGGAAAAGTGTTGGAGAAGAGATATCAGAGGAGTATGAAATTTTTGAAGAACAGCAGGAAGAATGGATTGATGATCGGGAGATAGAAGACGAAGCGAAGCTAACGACAACTGAAATTAACTTCATTAAACGGGAAATCGGTCAGCTTACTCAATTTAAAACCCTGGCTGAATCCATTAAGCAAAATGCAAAGGGGAATAAACTGTTAGCAGCGCTGAAGGAGGGATTTGAAAAAATGCAGATGGGAGCAGCGCAAAAGGCAATCATTTTTACGGAATCTACGCGTACCCAAAATTATTTGTATCAACTACTGGATCAGGAGTACCCAGGAAAAATAGTTCTTTTCAACGGCTCAAATAATGATGAACAATCGAGCAGAATTTATAAACACTGGAAGGAAATAAATTCAGGATCAGATCGGATCACTGGCTCCCCTACTGCTGATAAGAGAGCTGCTCTCGTAGATTACTTCAGGAACGAGGCAGTGATTATGATTGCAACGGAAGCTGCCGCAGAAGGTATCAACCTTCAGTTCTGTTCATTGCTGATTAACTACGACCTGCCTTGGAACCCACAACGCATTGAGCAAAGGATAGGTCGTTGCCACCGGTACGGACAAAAGTACGATGTCGTTGTTGTTAATTTTCTGAATGTAAAAAACGCGGCAGATGTTCGAGTGTTCCAATTGCTGGACGAAAAATTCAAACTCTTTAGCGGTGTTTTTGGTGCAAGTGACGATGTGCTGGGTACCATTGAATCGGGAGTAGATTTTGAAAAACGCATTGGCGAAATATACCAGAAGTGTCGCACCTCCGATCAAATCATTGAGGAGTTCGATAAACTGCAAAACGAACTAGATGAGCAGATCAACAAAAAGATGCTTGCTACAAGAGAGACACTTTTGGAGAACTTTGATGAAGAAGTTGTTGATAAGTTACGGATAAGGCTCTCGAAGAGCCAGGAGTATGTTTCAAAATATGAGCGGTGGTTATGGGACATCACAAGGTTTGCTCTAAATGATAAAGCGACTTTCTCCAATGACTATTCTTTTCAGTTGCAAAGTCAGCCTTATGCGGATGTGGAATATCCGCTGGAGCAATTCAAATTAGGTAAAGACGTAGAACAGGCGCATAACTATCGCATTGGCCATAGTCTCGCACAACGCATCATCGAGAAGCTCAAGTTTGAGCAATTAAATGAAGCTTCGTTAGTATTCGATCTTACAAATCACGATGGAAATATTGCAGCTCTTCAGCCTATGATTGGTTCTAGCGGATGGCTGGTTGCAGTTTCAGTGACTGTTGAATCATTTGAATCGACTGATCACCCATTGCTTATTGGGTTTACGAATGACGGGCAATCCTTAAGTGAAGACCAGATTCGCAGGATGCTTAATCTCAAAGCAGCTCAAGAGCAACATTCTGGCTTTAGAGCGAGCGATGCCTTGGTTTTGGAGCACAAAGAAAAATCATTGGCTGAACTCGTGAAAATGCTGAAGGAGCGGGACAATACCTACCTAAGGGCAGAAACGGAGAAGCTATACAAATGGGCTGACGACCGCATCACCGCGGCTGAGCAAATGATCAAAGATACCAAGACTCGCATAAAGGAACTGAACCGTGAAGCGCAAAAGACTACAGATCCAGAAGCCCTTCTGAAACTACAGTATGAGCTGCAAGAGCTTTCGCGGAAGCAGAAGAAACAACGGCAGGAAATATTTACCGTGGAGGATGAAATTGCAGAGCAAAGAAATAAAATGATTGCCGACATCGAGCAACGGATGAAGCAAAGCATATCACAAAAAGAACTTTTTAGAATAAACTGGCAACTCGTGTAAAAATGGCATCAAGCAACTACGACAAACTGATCGATACGTTAAAGGAAGTGTTCATGCTGGACAAAGCCGATTTAGACTTTGGTATCTATCGGATCATGAACCAGAAACGAAAAGATATTGAACAATTCCTGGAGAAAGACCTGGTGCCTCAGGTAAAGCAGATCCTGGCCGAAAACCTTTCCATTGATAAGCAGGCATTACAGAAAGAATTGGATGAGGCAATTGCAGCAGCCCGTACATTAGGAGCTGATCCGGATACGTTGCCGAAGGTACAGCAAATAAAAAATCGCTTGGGTGAAGCTGCCGATCTTGTGGGTCTTGAAAATGAAGTGTTCTCGTTGCTGTCTAACTTCTTTAAACGCTACTACGATAATGGCGATTTCGTTTCCATGAGGCGTTATAAGAAGGATGTTTACGCCATACCCTACGAGGGTGAAGAAGTAAAACTGCATTGGGCCAATGCAGACCAATACTATATTAAAACAGCCGAGTATTTTAAAAACTATCGGTTTAAGCTAAGCAATGGTAAGAGCATCGCATTTGAATTGGTAGAAGCCAGCACCGAACAAAACAACAACAAGACGCAGAATGGAAAAGACAGGCGTTTTGCTATATATAAAGAAAAGCCTATTGAGTTGATGGGTGATGAATTGAAAATTAACTTTACGTACGAACCTACCGATAAAAAAACTAAGCAAGACGATCTGCTTGACGAAGCTTATGAAATAGTAAAGCCACAGCTAAGAGGTGATTTTCTGCTGGCGCTTGAATTACTTCCGACAGAAAAAGATAAAACCAGAACGCTATTGCAAAAGCACCTGCGCGAATATGTTGCCCGTAATACATTTGATTATTTCATACACAAAGATTTACAAGGTTTCTTAACGCGTGAACTGGATTTTTACATTAAAAACGAAGTACTTTTTATCGATGACATCAATACGCGCGATGAAAAAGAGTTTTTGAAGAGCCTTAGCAAAATTAAAACAGTAAAGCGAATAGGAGAAAAGGTAATTACCTTCTTAGCACAGCTTGAAAACTTTCAGAAAAAGCTATGGCTTAAGAAAAAGTTTGTAGTGCAAGCGAATTACTGTATTACACTGGATCGAATTCCCGAGATATTTTACGATGAGGTGGGCGGTAATGATCAGCAGGTTGATGAGTGGGTCCGCTTGTTTGGAATAGACAAAATTGAAGCTGACAAGAGCGCCACAATCTTTGGAGATTCTAGGGTCGGATTTACGCGGCCATTGAGTACTGCCTTTCTGAAACAAAATCCCATGCTCGTTTTGGACACGGCCCATTTTCCAGCTGACTTTACTTCAAGGCTTTTGTTTTCTATAGCCGACATAGATGGGGCCACCGATGTTTTACTCGTTCATTCTGAAAATTTTCAAGCAATTAACCTCCTGCAACGGACCTACGAACGCAAGATTCAAGCTATATACATTGATCCTCCCTTCAATACAGGATCTGACTTTCACTATAAGGATAATTTTAGAAATAGCTCTTGGGCCACCCTTCTTAATGATCGAATACTCCTTGCTAAGTCTTTTTTAAGAAACGAAGGACTATTTTTTTTACACCTTGATTACAACGCAAATTATCTGGGAAGGCTTGTAATGGAACGAATTTTTGGTGCTAACAACTTCTTAAACGAAATAACTTGGCAGCGTTCAACGACAGTTGGTAGCAGCAAGGCTATTGCTCAGAGGTTTCCCACGTTATCAGATACCATTTATCTTTTTGCAAGCAACCCCGAAGCTTACCTATTCAATAAAATTTACACACCCCCAAGTGAGGAGTACAAAGCAAGATTCAAGGAAAAGGACGACTATGGGTACTATTACTGGAATACGCTAGCTGGCTATTCACAGGAAACTTATGACACTTTAAAATCCCAAAATCGAGTTCGTTGGTCAGATGGAGCAAAGTATCCTCAGTATAAAACTTATTTGCATGAACTAAAAGGGAATGTATTGTCTGATGTCTGGACGGATATAAACATGTTGAATCCAATGGCTTCAGAAAGGACGCAAGTTGACTTCCAAACACAGAAGCCTGAAACATTATTGAAAAGAGTAATAGAAACGAGCACAAACGAAGGAGACCTAATCATGGACTTTTTTGCCGGCAGTGGCACTACTATAGCATCTGCTACAAAAACAAAGAGAAAGGCAATTGGAATTGAAATGGGAAATTATTTTGATTCAAAGACGCTGACCCGCATGAAAAGAGTGCTGGGGGGTGAGGACGTTGGTATAACCGGTGAGGCTGGCTGGAAGGGAGGGGGATTGCTGAAATATATCCGCTTGGAGAGCTATGAGGATGTACTGAATAACCTTAGCTTAAAGCAAGACTTGAGTCAGCTTACTGCATTGCAAACTAATGCAGCTTTTAAGGAAGGCTATATGCTCAACTACATGCTAGATGTAGAAACTGAGGACAGTCTTCTCAATTTGGAGTGGTTCAAAGACCCTTTCAGTTGCTACCTCAACATAACGCGCAACAACGAAATGAAACCTACCAAGGTAGATATGGTAGAAACCTTCAATTACCTTATCGGCCTAGTAGTAGAAAGTTATGCCGCACCTAAAAAAGGATTTGTGATTGTTACAGGGAAGACATTAGCAGAGGAAAAAATTCTAGTGGTTTGGCGCGATTGCAATCAGCACGATAACAAATCACTCAACGAGTTTCTTCAAAAGAGCAAATACAATCCCCTCGACACCGAATTTGATCGCATCTACGTCAATGGCGACAACAATGTAGAAAACCTGAAAGTCGGTGAAGAAAAGTGGAAAGTGGTTTTGATTGAAGAAGAGTTTAAGAAAAGGATGTTTGAATAGCTGACCAATGAACGATAAGCATTTAAGTAGCGATTACGATTATAGGTTTGATCCAAATAAGATCAACATTTCGATTAAGCAGTTCAGCTTATATTACCTCATTCAAAGATTGACAAGAAATGAAATCGATCTATTTACCTCATATCAAAGAAGAAAGAATATTTGGTCTCGTATTCAGCAAAGTCGTTTAATTGAATCATTACTTATTCGAATACCAATACCGGCATTTTACTTTGATTCGCGGGACCATGAACAATGGCAAGTGATTGACGGCCTTCAGCGTGTTTCCACATTTCATAGTTTCATTGTAGCGCAAGATTTCCGGTTGGAAGGGCTTGAATTTCTTCCGCAATTTAATGGCTATTTTTTTAATGATCTTCCGGTTGAATTGAAGAGGAGAATCGAGGAATTCACACTGACCGTTTATTTGGTTGAAAAAGGAACGCCTGAAGAAATTAAGTTTATAATTTTCAGTAGGATTAACACAGCCGGGATAAACCTTAATAGTCAAGAGCTGCGATTTGCACTTAATCAGGGAAAGGCTACTGACTTATTAGTCGAGCTTTCCGAAAGCCGCGAATTCCAAGATGCCACTTTACGTTCAATCAATCCCAAACGAATGATGGACCTAGAACTTATAAACAGATTCATAGCTTTCTATCTTCATTACGAAGAATATAGTGGAAACCTAGACACATTTATGAACCGCTGTCTTTTCGAAATAAATCACTCCGGATATTTCGAGACGATGAAAGGGCAAAGGAATTCTTATCAAATAAGATCTGACTTCTCAAAATCGATGGCCTATTCATTTCAAATTTTAGGACAATCAGCTTTTCGAAGAATGAATAAGAACAGTCAAGACAAGCAACGTATAAATAAGGCGCTTTTTGATTGTATCAGCGTGCAATTTGCTTGGCTCAGTGAATCTGACCTTTCCAGATTAATAAGCAGACGATCAAAATTTTTAGAACATTATTCCGAAATGTTCGAAGACCAGGTTTTCCTAGATTCAATCACTCATTCAACGGGTTCAAGGAAAAGCGTATCAACAAGATTTGAAACTATGAGGGCCTTAATTCAAAATCACTTAGAATGATTGAAAAGCTTATAATTAAAAATTTTAAGGCACACAAAACTTCGCCTTTAGATTTCTCCCGCTTAAACGTTTTGACCGGGAAAAATGGAATGGGAAAGACATCAATAATTCAAGCGTTATTGCTACTAAGGCAATCATACTTTTCCCAAAGAAGGTTTGAGGGTGTCATCTTGAATGGAGATCTGGTGAGCATTGGTAATTACCAGGATGCACTCTGTGAAGCTAGTGAAAATGATGAAATTGAGTTTACTCTGACTGCCAGTTCACGAGATATGGAGTTTGTTTGCCAAAAAAATCTGGATAAAAACTACTTGCCATTAAAGAAAAGTATTGATGAAAATGCCATCAATAGCATCAATCTATTTACGAGCAAGTTTCAATATCTTGCTGCCGAGCATTTAGCAGCAAGCGAGTTTCATTCACGCAATACATATTATGTAGAGCAACTCAACCAAATTTCTGAAAAGAATGGCGATTGTAAATTCACTGTTCATTATTTGGCTGTTAACAGTGGAAAAAAAATCCCGTTTAAAGAACTCGCTCATCCATCTCAAGAGGATCTATCATTAAAGCTCCAAGTTGATGCTTGGCTAAGTGAGATTACAACAAATATCATTGTTAAACCTCAGGAGGAACCCAATCAAAATTCAGTTTCTTTAAAGTATGTTTTTGAAACACCCCTGGGGCAGAGTAAAGAATTTCGTCCCGAGAACGTTGGTTTCGGAATTTCATACATTCTTCCACTCTTGGTTGCACTTCTTAGTGCTGAACGTGATACATTAATCATTGCTGAAAATCCTGAAGCGCATCTACATCCTGGTGGCCAGGCTGTCGTTGGTCGATTACTATGCCTTGCCGCTAAGTGCGGTGTGCAATTGATCATTGAGACTCACAGCGATCACATCATTAATGGGATTCTCGTGTCTGTTAATCAGAACTCAAAAGTATCAGAAGCAGGAATTTCAAGTAGCCTTATCAAAATGTACTTTATTGATCGCCCTAAAGAATCAAATATCTCAAATGTTCAGAAGATCACAGTTGAATCAAACGGGCGGATAAAGAATCCTCCTTCTGGCTTTTTCGATCAATTTAGTCGGGACATGAAAGCGATAATGGGATTCTAATATGTTTGTGTTTTTAAACGATAGGATCTTCATTTCAGGGGAGCAATGGGTTCCTGGTGACTTAGCCGAAATTCGTACGGTAATGAATTCTTTTATTAACTCGATTCATTGCCTAGATTTCTTTCCAGATTTTGTGACTTGCTATTCCGGAAATGGTATTGAGTTGTTATTGACCAATTTCAAAACAATTGAGGAGATTACAGATTATTCATTGAGCAACCCTATTCAGCAGATAAGACAATTGTTATTGTCCATTAATAGCTTTAATTGGGATGAGCAACCAAAACAGAAAGAAGATCATCTCTATTTTTATCAAGCTAATTTAGGAGCAACACCTCACTCAGTGAATAAAACGACCGTGGCAGAGGCAACAGAGTATAGATTTAATGATAACCGAGTGTTACTCTTAAACTTGCCCATTTCCGATTTTAGTGCTTCTGACCCTATACATATTAATAGAAGTAAAGTTACCCCGCCTACAGGAATGACGATAGTGTCTGTGAGCACGGCCAATGAAAAAACTCCGTTAATACAACATTTGAAAGAAGCTGAAGTCAACCGAGAATACCACTGGAGTGAAAAGCACGGTGAAAATGGATCGGGTGTCCGACACAACAAAGGTGAAATAGTTTCTCCCCTTCTTTGCAGTCGGCAGGAGGCTGATACTATACTAAAAGCAGCTGTTGGTTACTACAAAACGGACGAAATGTATGGCTACGACCCAAAGCATGAAAAATTTGTTGTGTTTAAGTCTGAAGGCGAACTGACTCCAAAACGATATCATGCATATCACCCTATAGATCAGGGAGAAGTACCTGAAGAAGTAAAAACATTCTTATTAAGTTTACGATGACAAAGCTATCGTCCGCGCTCGTACTCAATAGATATATCCTCAACCTATTTGGTGTAAGGGATTTAGAAGCCCTTTCACAAGATCTAAAGGATTCCGCTTTCGAGGGCTATGATGAAAACAATGTTTCAAATTTTCATCATGCGTTGGTTAGCAAGTTTTACGCTAACCAAAATCTTCCGAAGGAACTACTGCTTCAATACGATCAGAATATTTTCTCGCACACCAAAGCGATAAGTGAGAAACGAGGCGAGTCAATTCGATGGAAATATTTCCAGTATCTCGCACTGTTATTTACTGAGATCTATCTCGATAAGTATTTTGATAATCGCGAGCTTCTTCAAAATGAACTGAATGATTTCCTGCAGGGTAAGTTCCATTCAGATAAGCACACGTATTCTGGTTTATCTCCCTATCACCTGGATGCTACAGAGAACGATCTCAACAAGCTTGCTTACTGGAATGCAACCGGCTCCGGAAAAACGCTGTTAATGCATATCAATATTCTGCAATACCAGCATTATTTGAAGTCAAAGGGGAAACTCAAGGATCTGAACAGAATCATTGTACTCACTCCTAATGAAGGTCTGTCGAAGCAGCATTTAAAGGAGTTCGGTGAGTCGGGAATGTCTGCCGAGCTATTTGATAAAAACGCAGGCTCACTTTTTCAAGGCTCCAAAATTGAAATTATCGACATCCACAAGCTTGAAGAGCAAAGTGGTGATAAAACGGTTGCTGTGGAGTCGTTTGAGGGGAATAACTTGGTGCTCGTTGATGAGGGACACAGAGGATCGGGTGGCGAAAAGTGGAAATCCAAGCGCGATCGGCTATGCGAAACAGGTTTCTCTTTCGAATACTCAGCTACGTTCGGTCAGGCCGTAGCGGCAATTGGCAATGCTAAGCAGCAGAAATCCCTCATTGACGAGTACGGTAAGGCCACGTTGTTTGATTATTCATATCGCTACTTCTACAATGATGGTTACGGAAAAGATTACCAGATATTGAATCTAAGTGAGAATTGGAATGAGGGATATGTGAACCTTTACTTGACAGCTTGCTTACTTTCGTTCTATGAACAGCAGTTGGTATTCCGAGATAACGGTAAACAAATTGAGCCGTTTCTCATTGAAAAACCTTTGGCAATATTTGTTGGTGGCAAGGTTACTAAAAGCGTAAGCAAGGAAATAGCCTCCGATGTAGTGGAGGTGTTAAAATTCTTTGAAGCGTTTGTGAGGAACCCAACGGATAGTATTGACAAAATTGAGCGCATTTTATCCGGTCGTGATGGACTGAATGACAACCAGGGTCACCCTATTTTCAGAAATTCATTTCAAGAGCTTCGGAAAAGGAAATTGTCTGCCTCAGCAGTTTTTAACGATGTACTCAAAGAGATATTTAACTCCAACATTTCTGGAGCTTATTTGCACCTCGATAACTTGAAAGGTCAAGACGGGGAAATTGCCCTGCGGATTGGTGAAGGGGAATATTTTGGTGTGATCAACGTGGGCGATGATGCAAAACTTATCAAGCTATGCGAAGAAATCGGGTTAGCAACAGCCGACAAGGAATTCTCAGAGTCACTTTTCCATTCAATTAATTCCAAGAACAGCAGCGTAAATATTCTGATCGGCTCCAAGAAATTTACAGAAGGTTGGAGTAGTTGGCGTGTAAGTACTATGGGGCTTCTTAACATTGGTCGTGGAGAAGGTTCAGAGATCATTCAATTATTTGGGCGCGGGGTGCGTTTAAAAGGATACAAGATGTCGTTGAAGAGAAGCACCTCGCTTGACTTAAGCATTCGACCTGAATTCATACCTCCCATTCTACCAATTCTTGAAACACTCAATATTTTTGGTATTCGTGCAGATTATATGCAGCAGTTCAGGGAATACCTTGAAGAGGAAGGGATGACTGTCGAGAGTGAATTCGAAAAATTCACGATTGACATACTTCCTACGATACAAAATCTGTCGGAGAAGAAACTGAAGTATTTGCGCGAGAAACCTGGCGCTAACTTTAAGAAAAACGAAACCGTTGATATTAAACTGAGGGATAGGAAACCCTTAGTTGTGCTTGACTGGTATCCAAAAGTTCAAATTCTGAAAAGTGCTAAAACAACTGAGTTGACAACAATTGTAGATACCGAAGAAGATAAACTACTTCCAGAGCATACTGCATTTTTTAATTGGGATGAAATATTCTTTGAAATTCAAAGGTTCAAGAATGAGCGGAGTTGGTATAACATGAATCTTACCAGAGATGAACTGAAGAATATACTCGCAGATGGCTCATGGTACACCCTTTACATTCCGAAAGATGAACTGAAGCACAAGAATTATGACCAGGTAAGTGGCTGGCAGGAGATAGCAACTTCCCTATTAAAAATGTACTGCGAGAAACTGTACAATACTCAGAAAGGAAAATACTTCAGTGAAAATCAGGAGACAGCATATCTTGATATTACCCATCCTAATTTTATTCCAGAATATAACATACTCGTAAAACGGAACGAGTCTCGAATAATAGATAAGATTCAAGAACTGAAAGAGATTATCTCTACCAAAGCATTTAGGGATTTTCAAATTGGTACGGATTTCGAATCACTATTCTTTCAACAGCATCTTTATTATCCTATTCTATATATTGACAAGGGAAGATATCGTGACACAGTGCGCGTTCAGCCAGTAGCGTTGAATGTTGGTGAGCGAAATTTTGTCGAGGACTTGAAATCGTTTCATCTAAAAAATGTGAAATATTTTGAAGACAAGGAACTATACTTGTTAAGAAATCTAAGCCGAAAAGGAATTGGCTTCTTTGAAGCCAATAATTTTTATCCTGACTTTTTGTTGTGGGTTGTTCAGGGTTCCAGACAATACGTTTCATTCATTGATCCAAAAGGCTTGCGACAAGTCCAGGGGTTCAGTGATGATAAAATTCAGCTTCACAAGAAGATTAAGTCGACAATTCAAGAAAAATTAGCTGATCCAACTGTGGAACTTAATTCATTTATTATTTCAGTTACTCCATTCAACCAATTAACGCATTGGAAAGGCCAGGAAGGGATTGTCGACTTCAATGAGCACCATGTTTTCTTTCAACCAGACCAAAGAGAAGTTTATATAAAGTTGATTCTCGAAAAAGTATTGCAATGACAGAAGGCGAGGAATTTATATGCGAGTTTCTTGAGAGCGAGGGAATAGAATATAGACAAGAAGAAATTATCGAGAAACTAAAGAACGACACAAAGAATCATCGTGTCGCAGATTTTTACTTGCCAAAGTATAAAGTTTATATCGAGTACTTTGGCCAGTGGAATGTTGAATCGCAAAAGGATAGATACCGGGAGAAGCGGCAGTGCTACATCGACAATAAAGTTCCTTGTATTATCTTCTATCCGGAGAATCTAGGCATCATAGACTATCTTTTTTATAAAAGACTCGTGTATGTTTTGAATCGCTACAAGATGGAAAGGGAGCTGAAGTCCTTTAGATGGGATCAGTTCAGGAAGCATCGCCAAGGTAATGTTGGTACGTTGTTGATTGGTGGTGCGATTTTACTTTGGCTAGCTTGGCCGTGGAGTAGCCCAGATAATCGAACGATGCTAGTGATAGCTCTTATGGTTATTGGCTATCAACTTTACCTTTTAAGTAAATCGATTATGAAGATTGCAAAGGGTGAAGCACCTACTGATCGGAATTATTTTGATTCGGAATAATGCTTTAGAAGAATGAAGAATTTGTTGAGTCTACACGAAGCAATGGTGGTTGTACTTATCAAGCAAACCAAACGAACCGCTACCTTTAACGCCATTGCCGAGGAAATTGAGAAACGAGGATTGTTCCCAAACAGGAAGGGTAACATTCCTCTTGAAAAGCAAGTGGAGTTAAGAGCGCTACAAAGTAAGGGAAGATACAAGTATCTGTTCGAACCTTTGGACAAATCGAGTGTCAGGCTAAAGAATATCTAATACTTTAAAATGCTACAAAGCATATCGCCTATTAGCAAGGTCTTTCAAACTGCCGGGAGTAATCCCGTGAAAGTGCTATGTAGTGATGTGAACGAATATGTTTGCAAATATTCACGAGGCAATCCTGCATCAGGATTATTCAATGAGTTTCTGGCAGCAGAGTTTCTCCGGATTTGGGGCTTGAAAGTACCTAACTCCAGCGTTGTAAATATTAAAGCCGACCACGTTCCAGGTGAGTTGATAAGTAACACTATTCAGCCAAGGTTTTTTAATACACCCTGCTTCGGTTCTCTTTACAATGACTACGGAAAAGAGATTGATCCATCGATTAGCGTAATCCGCGATGACGCAAAAATCATCAAGAAGATTAAGAACAAAGAAGACCTACTGTCGATTGCGCTCTTTGACTTGTGGATGGCTAACGAAGATCGGAACCACAATAATTACAACCTGTTACTGAATACCGATCCGGAATACCGTTTTGTTCCAATTGATCATGAAAAGTGCTTTAACACCAATAGCCTCAGCCCTCAAAGAGGCTTGGTTATCCTCACTGAAGACGAGACGCTCCTGAATACCGACCTAGCCAAGTTGATATTTCAAAATACCAAAGGACTCGCGAATCAAATTGACGACCTCATCGTTAATTACTACCTTTGGGTTGCTGAATGTCAAAAAAGCCTTGAAAACGCTATAAACGCCATGCCTGAGCAATGGGGAATCGCTAAAGCCGATAAAATTGCCCTATTGAATACGTCACTATTCCAGGACACCTGGATAGCTGAGTGTGAGACGACATTTAGAGATTACACCACAAGATTTTTACCATTATGAAATCGTTTTATTCGATATTACAGGTACCTATTCGACCAGCCGGCCAGGAAGTTGTGAATCTTGGACTCCTACTTATGGGCGACCAGGAGTCGTATTTCCGATTCTCAAACAGAAAGCTGGAATTTGTTAAAAAACTCATTCCGGAAAACTCGTTTGCATTGCTACGATCGTATCTGTTTGGACTATCCGAAAAAATAAAAACAGAGGACGAATTGTTGCAGACCAAATTTAAGAGCACCGAATTTGTCAGCTATCTAGCGAACTACAACAATAACCTGATTACTTTCTCTAAGCCAACTCCAATCGATCTGGAGACAAGCGAAAGAACCTATCAGTTGTTATTTGAAAAATTCATTTTTACATACGAGGAAGATGCACAATCGGAAACGGCTATTCAACTAGTAAGCTTGCAGAACCATCTCAAGAAAAGTTTATATCCGCGGATTAGGCAGCGTGTCAATCTTAATCAAACGTTGACTACTAAGGAAATCCCAACGTTGCTTGTGCCAAGTGTGAAAGTGAATTTTATTGGCCAGAACAACATTCCAGTTGCTGGTCAGGGCGTGGATTTTGAAAAATCAACCGATCAAATTACGAATAACGTATCTCGCCTAATAAGCTTGATCAAAGCGTTTGAAATGGAAGATGTAAAAAAAGGTCAGTATTACATTATTGGCAAGGAACCAGACAAGAGAAATTATAAAGAACAACACGACAACTGGTTACACATCCGATCTTCCAACTTAATCGAGTTTGTCGATATTGATGAAACAGAAAAGATTTCAGAATATATCGAGAAACACAACGTGAAGCCGTTTGTTGAAAACAATTAACTGTAAGCAGATCAGCCGGTTTCCTGCGACTGGTTTGCGACACACAAAATACACGCAACGACTTTCGTTTCTAATTTGTCAGTCAATGGTATTGAATCCAGGAGCTGCATGAGTACTTCCAGAGTAAGTGGTTTTTTCTTTAGTACCTTCAATAAATCCGCAATCGTTTTTGGCGCACTTGCTTTCGATTTCTTCCTCAAATCCATTAACAATGGCTGAATGACACTCAGCCAATGATCCATAAATTCGTAGAAGTTAATCGTATCGTCTCCACTGTTGTTTCCGGTCAGAATTTCAAGAATATTTGACGCAAATGTAGCTCGTTCTTTATCTGCCTTATTCTTCGAATAATGTGTGAGTACATCAACCAAAAGTTTTAGTGCTCTTCGTTTTTTATTGGGCAGCAAGTCTACTTCTTGTTTTTGTAGTTGATCGAGGTAACGCTTCATTAGATGCGATGAATCCAAATCCCATTTTTCGTCCTTCACGCCCTTAAGGTACTCTCTCAACTTATCGCAGATCGTAGCAAGGTCATTATGTGCCTTACCAAAGGAATCAATCAGATACCACTTTGGGGAATTCGTATCAGAACCTTTCAGTGCAAAAAAGCAAAACCCGAATTCCCCTGTAACGATGCTGATTTGGCACCGCACTCCAGCTTTAACGTTTTTAAAATAGTCATACGTTTCAATCGGTATTAAAGGTGAACTTCCAGTCAAGAGTTCTCTCACTGGTTGAAAAGCGTCATAAATTCCATCCCAGGCTTCTACCTCTGCTTCGCCTGCTTCAAATTCTTTAATCATTTCTTCAGCAGATATCTTTTCATCCAGGTGCATCCCCAAGAAATCCTCTGGCAAATCTAAATTTGATCCGATCAGGTGGCTGGCCAGGTAACTTACTCGTATCAATTTCCGGTCTGTACGAAGCGCAAACTCATCCGTGTCACGCGGCCAGAATACATAGATCGAGTCGTGCGGACTATCCATTCTCTCAAGCCTTCCAATTCGCTGTTCAGCAACACGCAGTACGCTCGGCATATCCAACAAGACAATGGCTGAGGCTTGTTGAAGATTGACGCCCTCTGACATGGAGTCAGAACACAATCCGAGATATTTCTTTTCTTGCGATGCGAGACAAAAAATCTCTTTTGCTTTATCCTTTGCGGCAGTATTGTCCCCCGTGACGACAATTGATTTGAATTTTCCACCGAAATTTCGGGCGATGAGGTGATTCAGATAATCCAACGTCAAGACAGTTGAATCAAAAGCTAGAACTAATTCATGATCTTTAAATAGATCGTTGATTGTGTTTAACTTCGCCAGCTCACGATTATCACTGATTTGTTTTGCTAACGAACTTATCTCTCGGTAGATATTGGTTTCTTTTTCACACTCACGTTGATACTCACTTAGGTCTTTAAGAAATGGCGGCAGCAATGATTCAGGATACTCGGTTTTGGGCAGTTCGATCTTGAACCGTTCAATCTTATTGAGAATGTTCCCTGTTTTTGGTTTGGTCGATTTAAATTGAAAATAGTCTAGCGAAGCTTCGGTACCTTCGATATGTTCAACGAGTGCAATCTTGGATGAGCGTAACTTCGCTTGTATATGATATCGTGCGAGGGCTTTTGCAGTAACCAGTCTATTGGCAAGGTATTTTTCCTTTGATTCAAGATCGTTTTTATAATCGAATGGCAAGAGAATGGTTCTAAGATAGACTAGGCCTTTTAAGCGCAGCGTCAATTCATTAATCTTCTTTGCAAGTTGAATGTCCTTTTCACTTTCCCTTGTATCGTATGTCTTGCAAATGTGTTTTGGAAATCGACACTCTCTGTCTAAGCTATTCTTGTATTTGGATGGCTCCAGTGTAATGAGATCGTTCAGTTGTTTTTTTGTACGTCTCACGGTGAACTTTCGAATGTAATCGCCAAGTTGCTGATATTGACTTAAGGTTTTTGGCTTTCTACTCATCCTCAACTTGATGTATTCATCTAACTCACCATCGTTCAAGTTGTCAATATCCAAAAGCTCGATAAGACGCAAAAGGTCTTCTGCACTCTTGTTGATAGGAGTTGCCGTAACGAGAATTATGCAATCAGCTAGAGTACTTCGAATTGAAATACTCCTTGCTGATTTCCGATTAAGAAAATTATGAGCTTCGTCAACGATAAGTATGTTGCTATCCTTAATGGTTTGAATGGCATCCTTGTGCTTCTTTGTATCACTCAAACTTAGTATACCAGTTGAGAGAGGATCAAGCTGGAAAAAGCTCATTCTCCGATATTCATTGATCCAATTTTCGCGTATAATGGGTGGGCAAACAACCAAGGAGTTTGCCTTTTCCCCTTGCCCCATTTTCCAACGTCTGTTTATCAACGCGAGTTGTAGGCTGCTTACTAATTTGGTCTTCCCCGAGCCGGTTGGGTCCGCTATCAATACACTTCCTTGGGCATCAATAATATTTAATGCCTGCCCAATAGCTACTTCCTGAGATGGCCACAATTTCGCATGTACAATTTTCTTGAATGTGTCGGGATACTGTTCAGAAAACCACTTGCCTTCTAGTAGCTCGACCATACCCCTTGCTAAAGCTTCAGTCCAAGTCACCAGTTTTAGCAATTGCTCTAACAGTTGGAGAATACCATCATTATAATCCTCACTGTATTGGTAAAAATTTTCCGCTATGGTCTTTATCTTGTTGTACTTGTCTTTTGAATATTCCTCGTCTATCCCAAATCTCGCGTTAGCTTCAGCCTGTTTTATCAACCCATTGATACTAAAGTTAGATGAGCCAATCGAAGCATGCTGATCTGTGACATAAAGTTTAGCGTGGATTTTATCTGAAGATTTGAAAATTATTTTCCGTGCTTTAATAGCCTCTATTAAATTGATTACCCCACCGGATTGCATTGGCGAAATACCTCGTTCAATCCAATAGTCTTTAATTGTAGCATCAAAATCTTTAGATGCCCATTTTTTCCGTGCTCTCACAATAGGCTCAAACCCAAGAACGATCCTTACCCTTTTCTCCAACAGTTCCGGATGTTTCTCGTACTTATCAATCAAATAGGAAAGAGATGTGAAGCCTGTAATGATCAATGACTCTTTGGACGATAGAATATCATTTAGAATAATACTCTCAACGGTCCGGAAATATGGAGGGCGTAAGTTGAGAGGGAACTCTGGGTTATCGGGCCATTGTATTTCTTCGAAGCCGAATTTAAGTTGCTGCATTGGCTATAACAGGACAATATTGAAATAACTCTTACCAATTTGAGACTGGCAATCCGATGGGCTGTCTCAATATACCGTTTTTAGGCGTTATGGTCAACTAACACCCTTTGTCCCAGCTAAAAAGTATCTTTGACCTTTGTTCGAATAGATGACCTTGAATCCAATCCTTTCCCTCAAAATCACCCTTAACAAAACCAACCCCGCCATTTGGCGCAAAGTGCTGGTTCCTGCTTCCGTAAAGTTTTTCGATCTGCACCACATCATCCAGATCAGTATGGGCTGGAAGAATTCGCACCTGTTCGAGTTCCAGGTAGGTGATTACAAGATCGGCTACATCGATCCCAACGAAGCATTCGAAGATACTGCCGATGCCGTTGAGGTAACGTTGGATCTGCTCTTAATGAAAGAAGGATTTACGTTTACCTATCTCTACGACTTTGGTGACAACTGGCAACATACCGTTGAGGTTGAAAAGATTCTGGAAAAGGAGGATGACAAAGTGTATCCCGTGTGTACAGAAGGTCAGTTGGCTTGCCCTCCGGAAGATAGCGGTGGCATTCACGGGTTCTACGAGAACCTGGAAATATTAAAAGATCCAAAGCATCCGGAGTACAAAGAAGTTAAACGATGGCTCGGTCGTGGTTATGACCCGGAGAAATTCAACATCGATAAAGTGAACAAGGAATTGCCGAAGTTCAAATCGTACATGAAGCACTGGAAGTAACCGGAGTACATTACTGACCTCTAAGATGCCTCCAGTACTTACCCATTGCTTCATCAAATTCCTCTTCGGTCATTCTAAGGCCGTTTCGATCCTTTGGAAATTCATATGCAAGCAACTTTTGGGTTTCTAAGTCAATAGCAGGGTTAACAAGCGTTGTAAACCAGATGAAATAGTTAGAGTGCTCCTCATCTCTATCGATCCAGTCAAAAAGCACATCATCTTCTTCATCGGTTGTAAGTCCAAGGGTATACTTGCGCATCAGCAGGGTGTAGATGTTTTCCTTCATTGAAATAGTAGTGATGTTCTATTATATACTCGCAGAAAGAGCCCTTTTCCCTATGTCCCTGCCGATATTTATTTTTTAACATCTGAAAACACTCGTAATCATTCAGATTCATTCATAATCATTAACCCATCATCGTCAGCGGTTCTACTTTTCGTGCCTAAAGCAACATACCATGAAAAAGAGAGCAGTGAAGTTACATCGCTACGAGCTGGAGCGCGAAAAGGCAGTCTTCGGTCTCGGCCTGATTCCGGAAGAAGGCGTACCCGAAATTAAGATTTCGTATACGCGCACCAGAAAGGAGTTCCTGGGCAAGATCACGAACTCAAGAGATGCAGCCGACTTTATTCGCAGAACATTCCGTGCAGGTTCGCTGGAGTTGCAGGAGCATTTTATTACGCTCTACCTCAACCAGGCAAATGAAATCCTGGGATACTACAACCATACAATTGGTGGTATCAACGCTACCATTGCAGATCGCAGACTCATTCTGGCAACAGCATTGGCTAGCGCCAGTGTGGGTATACTCGTATCACACAATCACCCGAGCGGAAATCTAACACCAAGTCAACCGGATCTTGATTTAACTAAGAAATTGAAGGAAGGAGCCAAGATACTCGACATTCAACTGCTAGATCATATCATTATCACTAAGAATGGCTACTACTCTTTCACGGACGAAGGCGTACTCTGATTCATTCAAATTCATTCCGAGTCGTTTCAATTCGTTCAGAATCGTTAACCTGTCTTGATCGAGAATGCTAAGTTCCTGTTTCAATAGAACGGGAATGCCATCGGTCGTCAACAAATCACTTTTTCTTCAGCACATCCGCAGGGAGCTGGATGCCGGTGCAAAGCACAACAAGAAGTCGGTTGAGAAGCTTGCTGCGTCTTATCACATCACCGATAAAACACAAGTAAAGGAGTTTACCGAGTTGGCCATTGTATTAAAAGCAAGAGAGCTTGCGCACCTGGATGAGAGCATCCCGGATCGATACTTTCGCATTGTAGGTCTTTACAAACAACAAGTAAATCTCTCGCATCGCACAAGCCAGAGTGTGATGCTACAACAATACAGTACACCGGCACCTATTTCATTTCTGGCGGGCGTGTTTGTGAATGCAGACCAGGATGTTTCAGTATTCGAACCATCAGCCGGAAATGGGCTGCTCACCATCGCAGCTCAACCGCGAAATGTTATCGTGAACGAAATTGATTCCCTTCGCAGATCAAATCTTATTGATCAGGGATACAAACAGGTATTGAGCCAGGATGCTACACAACCCTTTAAAGGTTTTGAAAAGAAGTTCGATGCTATGATCACAAATCCACCATTCGGAGTGCTGAACAAACCCGTGAAGTACGATACGTTTCCAATTAAAGTGCTTGATCATCTGATGGCCTTACGCGCACTTGATGCCATGCGCGATGACGGCAAAGCCGCTATCATCATTGGTGGACATACACAATGGGACAGCAAGGGAAGAATTCAGGCAGGTAAGAACAGAATCTTTTTCAACTATCTCTATAGCCGCTACCATGTGCGCGATGTGATTAACATCGATGGTCACAAATTGTATTCACGCCAGGGAACATCGTTTGATGTGCGGATGATCCTGATCGATGGTAGAAAAAGAAAACCCGAAGGTGCTGCACCACTCTATAACGAAGAGGATGCAAAAGTGGTGGATTCCTTCGAAGAACTGTTTGAACGAGTTATGAACGTAAGAGAAGAACGAACTATGAAAACACTAAGTCCCCTTGAACTGGAAGCCGAAGCACTTGCGCTGGAGCTTGAATTGTTAAATGCCGATGAATTGGGGATGCCCTACACTCCGGCATCGGATAGCTGTGTGGTATTGGATACGGTCGTACCCGATTCGATGGGTTATGAAACACACAGTGCGTTGCAGCGAATCAAAGAAGCTGTTGGTGGCGATATTGACGAGTATGTACGAGTGAAGTTGAACTACAAAACGAAGACGGAACTGTGCAAGGCATTGTCAGCCGAACAGATCGATGCAGTTGGTATGGCCGTCTATAACATTGAGGAGCGAAACCAGGGAGTGATCATCGGTGATCAGACCGGTATTGGAAAAGGTCGTGTTGCTGCGTCCATCATTCGTTATGGAGTTCACCAGGGAGTGCAACCGATCTTCATCACCGAGAAAGCAAATCTTTTCTCCGACATCTACCGCGATCTGGTGGCCATCGGTTCGAGCAATCTTGTACCCTTCATTGTCAATGGTCGTGAAAGCAAAACTGACATTAAGGATGAAGATGGAGAGATCGTTCATCAGGCATTGCCGGCCAATGAGCAAACCCGCATATTCCAGGATCAGAAAGTTCCGGCTCGATTTGATTTCATCGTGGCTACGTATTCACAATTCAACTCACCAGAGAAGAAACCGGAGAAACCTGCTTTCCTGAATGCCATTGCCGAAGACACCATTGTGATTATGGATGAAGCGCACAATTCATCCGGCTCCAGCAACACAGGAACTTTTATGCAAAGCATGTTAGGGAAAACTCGCGGAGTAATTTTCCTTTCAGCCACGTTTGCCAAACGTCCGGATAACATGCCCATCTATGCAATGAAGACAGCAATCAGCGAAGCCAACATGACACGCGATGCGCTAGTGGAGGCTATCGTCAAAGGTGGTGTTGCCTTGCAAGAGATATTGGCAAGTCAGCTCGTAGCGGAAGGACAAATGATTCGCAGAGAAAGATCCTTCGAAGGCGTAGAAGTGAACTACATCACACTGGATGACAAAGAGCAGGAACACAAAGCTATTGCCGACAACATCACCGTTATCCTGCGCGACATCATCGGCTTTCAAGGTAAGCACGTAGATGATATGGTAGAAGAACTGGATGACATTGCCGTAGCAGAAGGAAAGCAAGTTGACCTACGCGAAGGAACTTCACAAGCCGGAGTTGATAATCAGCCGTACTTCTCTAAGGTATTCAATGTGATTAATCAGATGCTGTTCAGCATCAAAGCAGAAGCCGTTGCCGAACGTGCCATCATGCGATTGAAAGAAGGCAAGAAACCCGTGATTGCTTTTGCCAGCACAATGGGAAGCTTCATCGAACAAATGGAGAATGATCAAGGTTTGCCCGTATCGGATGGCGATACCATCAATGCCGATTTCTCCGAAGTACTTCAGAAAGGACTTGACGGTATTCTGCGCTACACCGAAACCGATGTTGACGGGCAAAAGGTATATAAGAAATTTGACATCAGTGAATTCTCACCAGAAGGGCAATCGGAGTACTTGCGCATTGCCAGCGAGATCAAGGAGATTTCAACTGGCATTACCATTTCACCTATTGATGTCATCGTGCGCAAGTTGACAGATGCTGGTTATAGGGTTGCGGAGGTAACTGGCAGAAAGTATGAGCTTCAAATCAATCCGAAGTCAAATCAGGCTTTGATCATGAGCCGGAGGAAAGTCAATACGAACGATGCCTTTCGTCAATTCAATAACAACGAAGTAGACGTATTACTCATTAATCAATCCGGTAGTACAGGAGCTTCTGCTCACGCCATCGTTACGCCCAAGGTTCCCAAAGATCAGGTGAAGCAACGGGTAATGATTGTACTTCAACCGGAACTAGACATTAACACCGAAGTACAGAAACGCGGGAGGATTAATCGCACTGGCCAGATCATGAAACCGATCTACGACTATGTGAACTCCGCCATCCCTGCCGAGAAACGTTTGATGATGATGCTTCAGAAGAAATTGAAATCACTGGATGCCAATACAACGTCCAATCAGAAGTCGAGTACCAAGATTCTGGATGTGCCAGACTTTCTCAATAAATACGGTGATCGCATTGTGGCTGATTATCTCAAAGAGAATCCCGGGATCAATCTCCTACTGGATGACCCGTTACATATCAAAGACCGTGATGTGGAAGCGGCAGAGCTGGAAGATGCAGCGCATAAAGTCTCCGGTCGAGTAGCAGTGCTCTCCACCAAAATGCAGCAGGACTTTTACAACGAGATCTCAACGCGATACAACGAGTATGTGGAATATCTCAAACAGGTAGACGAATACGACCTGGAAGTGGAGGCGATGAACCTGCAAGCCGAAACAATGGATTCCAGGACGGTGATTGTTGGCAAAGGTGGGCAGAGTGAATTTGGCGATGACAGTGTACTGGAAACCGTGATGGCTAATGTACTGCGTAAACCGTTTTCACGAAATGAGATAGAAAACCTATTGAATGAATCCCTGCAAGGAAAAGATGCATTGGTTCAGCAACGCGAAATGATTGATGAGTATGAACGATTCATGGCTCAATTACTACAGGAAGAGATCAGGGAGAATACCGAACACTACGAAATCGCGACACGCGAAGTCCCGAATGAAAAGAAGCTGAAGAAGATTCTGGAAAAGGAAGGACAGGCTGCTTATCAAAGTGCTATCGAATCGCGGAATCAGGAACTTCAGAAAGCAAAGGTTGATGCCGAAGAAAAAATCAGGAAGACATTCACAAATCGTCAGCAATACCTGGGTAGTGCATTCAACTTCTTTTATGTTGGTCGCAACCTCGCATATCCCATCAACAGCTTCGATGCCGGACAAGAGCTGGTGTTCGCTGTGTTCCTGGGTTTCATCATAGATAAGCGATTGAAGAATCCGTATGTGTCCAGTAAACTTCGCCTTCGTTTCGCCATCTCCAACAGCAATAAGTACATTGCTATTCCTGCCAGCTATTCGAAAGACATTTCGGCCATCATCGGTGCAAGCGTAAATGGACAAACCAAAAGCAAGGAGGATACTTTGAACAGATGGGAATCAGCCATCAAAGAAAGCACAGTAGATCGGAAGACGCGTCACATCATCACTGGCAACCTGCTCCAGGCTTTTGCTGCGTACAAAGGGAAGCTTGTAAGTTACACAACCATTGACGGAGCAACGAAGAAAGGCATCCTCATGCCGGAAAACTGGAATCCGGGAAATGCAATTCAGCAAAAGGTTGAAGTCCCGATTTCACGTGCTGCGAAATTGATCCGTTCACTCCCAAATGGCCAACAGATCACCACGAGCAACAACGTCTCCATCTTTAAACAATACGACAAGTTCAAGATCATCGTATCGTCGTCGAAACAACGAGCTGGTGATGTGTTCCTGGATGAAGATATTCTGAAAATAGTCGATGGTCACAATTTCGAAAAGGTATCCGACCGCATGGCTGCAACATTAGAAGCAACCAAGATCGATGACTTTGTCGCCATTCTCCAGGACAAGTTCAATGCGAATGTCTCGCTTAATGCACAGCAATTTGAAATGATCAAAAATGAAATACCGAAACGCCCGGTTCGTGAAAGACCTATTTTGAAAGTTGCACCGAAACCACGGCTAACCATTCCTACCGAACCTCAAACGGATGAACTTGAACTTGAGGCTATGGCGCTGGAGATTGAGTTGGAGTTGATGGAGTTTGCGGTTTGATTCATTCACTTTGAGTTATGGTCCGGTTCTTTATCATCAAAATCCTCATTGTTTAAATGCAAAAACTGTTGGGCAATATTGGATGGCTTGATTGAATCATACAATATTTTTGAAGCGATTCCACCACCTAGAATATTCTTATCGCCATTAGGTAGTGTTATCTCGATGGCTCTTTTGTTGATCACCAACGAAGAGTTCTTTAATCCATTCGTTTCTTTCTCGCTTAGCCAACGAGTGGGTAGACCTTCGTGATTGAATAATTCAATAAGCGTATCAAAATCTAATCCAAGGATTACTTTCACTTTGCCGGTAAGTACATTGATAATAAAATCAGGTTTTAGTGGCTTGCCAAAAATGGGTTCAGAGATATTGTGCGTGATCGACATCCAGTCAATAATCACATAGTTGGTTGCTTTTTCTTTGAGTATCAACTCAATTAACATTGGCCCGCCCTTGGAAATGGTCTCTTCACTATACATGCCAATCAATAAACAGCCATCTACTACAGTATATCCATAAGCTTTTTTTTGTAGTTCTTCATGAAGTTCCGAGAGTTCTTTGTGATAGCGCTCCGTTCCAACCTTTGGTGTGTAAACACGAATGGGTTCACCGGTGCCTGGGTTAATTCCTTTGTCCTTTTTCAGTACTTCAGCGGCACGCGTCATTCGTTCCATTTGACGTTGCATTCTCTTCACCTGCTTGATGGTATCCTTATCAAACACCTCTTTTAGTTTCTCATCATTGATAGATTCGCCTTGTTTTTCCAATTGATTCAAGAAAGAAGAGATTTGTTCATTTACTTTTCCTTCTTTCAATTCCATTATACCAAAACTGGTTTTGTGGCGGACAAGTAAATCACCGATTTGTACAAAACCAGTTAGGTCCGAGAGAAGAGCAAAGTCATCAGGTTTTTTATTTATTTCATCTGCGACACTGATAGCGTGCTTAAGGTTAGATGCTGTGAGTTGCTTCAAGTCTCGCTCGCCAATATAAAAACGCCTAGCGATATGAATTTCCCCACCGATCAATTGCCACGCTATTCCATCCGCGACATGTGAAAATGTTCGCAAGCGTTGCTCGATGGCACCAATCATATCATTGATTTCACTTTCTGATTTTTTATCCCGCTGTCTGCGAGATTCTTTTAGTTTAAGCTTGGCTTCACTAAGGTGATTTTGATAGTCGATTATTTCTGCAATGAGCTGTTTTTGGGCAAGCTTGAATCCTTCGTGGCATTTCTGGAAAAAGAACCTTTTCTCCTCTTCAGTTAGTTTAAAGGGAAGGCGTCTATTCTGCTCTTCTGTCAAAGAATCAACTCCATATGCGAAAGCCAGGTCAGTGATCTCCCTCAGTTTATTTCTGTGTTCTTCGAGACTTTTCATGGTTAGAGTTTCTCCACCGTTGGGATTGTGTTGTCCATTTTTCTTACATCCAATTCAATATAACGAACAGCCGCCTTGTTTTCAAACCTGCACAATTCAGACATTTTCCTGTAGATACCTTTAGAATCATTAACAATCGTTCAAAATCATTAACCTGAAATTTCGACTCGTAATACCTTTCTCGCATACACGAAAGGTAATGGTCACAGACAAAAACTACTTCACAGAAATTGATCGGATAGGCGTATCCCATTTGCCGGATACTCTTCGTAAGAGTCATGAATTCGTGGTGAAAAGTACGAACAGCGGAAGTTCATGGGATACCTATCATTCCAACGAGACAATCAAAAAGGTAATCAACCTGTACTTTGAAAAACTGAATCAGTATCTCGGCACCTCATCAACTTATAAATCACAACCTCAAAAAGCTGAACCTAAGCCAGAGCCAGTTCGAAGTACTAAGGTCGCTCAACCTAAGACAAAGCCTGTCAAAGCGAAAGCTGATAAATCAAAGAAACCGGCAAGCAAGCCAGGTAAGAAGGTTGAACACATTCGCGAAGAACTGAAATTCATCAAACGCTTTGTTGCGCTTCACAACAAAGTGAAGTCACCGAACAGCATTCTTTCACTATTGAAGGGATTGCAAAAGGCAATCATTCAAAAGCTGATCAAAAAAACATCTCCGCTGGCCAAAGAGATCCAAGCCATCCAGGATAAGCTCGTCAATTTATATAACTCAATGAAAGGTGATCTCCGGATTGAGATCAACGATAAAGAACTGGTGCGGCTAGTGGTAGTTGCGGGTGGCGAAGAAGTTTATCCCTCCATCAACATCATGAAGCGGTACATTGGGATACAGGGAAAAGAAGTTGACTCGAAGAAGATCGATTCGTTTGTTAAACAAATTGAAACGTCGCTTGCAAAGAAAAAAGTTGGTGAAGACGATCCTTACCTGGATAAAGTCAGAACAATCCTGAACACACTGAAGAAAGCGAAAGCCGGAACTCCACTTAGTATGGCGAAAGCCGAACTGAATGGATTGGAAGGAATTGTCAAGGCGTGTGGTTGTAAATCCAAGCCTGCTTCACTCGGGAAGATCTACAACACCGGTGGTCGTGTCCTTCGCAGATGCAAGTCGGGAACATACTCCGATGCAAAGAAGGGAGCGTGTTCACATCACAAAGGATTAAGCGGAGTATTGACGGCTGAAGAAATTGCGAATCGCAAGTTTGAGTATCTGAGTTTCTCTCCTCCCTGGAGCACGTTGATTGGAAGACCAGCCACAAACTTCACCATGATGTTGCACGGTGAGCCTGGTGCAGGTAAGACTACACTGCTATTGAAGTTTGCCAAATACCTCGCGAATACGTTCGGCAAAGTGCTCTATATCTCATCTGAAGAATTTGCAGCGTCAACCATGACGGAAAAGGTAAACACGTTACTGGATCCCTTTCCTGCTAACCTGGAGTTTGCAGAAAACCTCAAAGACCCCAAACTGTCAAACTATGACTTCATCATCCTCGACTCCGTGAATGACCTGAGCTTGCAACTCCAGGACTACAAAGACCTCAGAGCGAAATATCCAAACACGGCTTTCATCCTCATCCTTCAACACACCAAAGCGGGTCATTATCGCGGAGGAAAAGACTGGGAACATGAAATCGAAATAGGCGGAGAGGTTGTGAATGGTGTGATCACCATTTATCGCAATCGCTATGGAGTAAAAGGATCCATGAATTTCTTCACCGATACACCTGTAACTAATTATTCACTACCAAAACCATATTGACTATGCCTGGATTTATCAAAGCCCTCTTGAATGGCGGGAAGCTATTGGATGGCGCAAAGAACATCATCGATGAAATTGTCACAACGAAAGAAGAAAAGATTCAGCTTCAGGCGAAGTTTCAGGAGCTGATCAATGAACATGAACAATCCCTGATAAACGCTGAAGTTGATGATCGCAAGTCAGCGCGTCAACGTGAAGTAGATGCACTGAAACACGGATCAAAAAATTGGACGCAAAATGCTCTTGCCTATCTCGGGGTGGGTAGTTTCTTCGGCATTACTGCATATATGATTTCTCATGGTCTGGGAGATCTGAATTCCGAATCCTCATTCATCATTGGTAATGTTACAGGTATGGCCGCTGCTATTGCCAAGGATGTTTACGGATATTACTTCGGAAGTAGTAAGGGGGAGAGTGACATGATGAAGACAAAGACAAAGTGAAGCCGACTTTAGTTGGATTTGCAAGGATCTTCAAAGATCGATTGTCTTAGTTTAAAGTGCCGACCAAGTCGAAGAGCCATGCCGGTGGGTATGACTCTTTTGTTATTAAGAATATCAGAGATTTGCGTCCGCCCTACACCAACAATATCTGCGACCTCGACAGCTCTCAATCCGTGTTCCCGCATTAAGTAACGAAGAACGGTTACACCGTCAACTCGTTCAACTGAGCTATGCTCGCGATCCCACGATTCAATAAGAAGCGTTAGTAATTCAATCTCCTCTTCATCGGACTTCTTCATGAGGAGTTGTTCAAGAGTACGGCAATATTCAGCGTACTGCTCTCTCGACTTGATTGCCTTGTACTTCATGAATTTCGATCTTTCGGATGATAAGGTGAACTCGGTTCACGAGAAAGTGATAACGGCATACTATTATCACGCTTGCTGTTGATACATAGAGTGTAACATCGCGTCCCTGACGAGAAGTGAAACCGAATGTTTCATTGATGTCTGCGACAGCACTCCAGTCCGTGTGGTTCATGATGGTCAGCCAGGCAGAAAGACTTTTACTGCTGTCCTTGTGGCGTTCCATGTACTCGGTGATCAGGTACGTGTTGATCAAATGCACCTTCATGTGTTATTCGTTTCAGTGGCATTTGTAAGAGCAACACCACTCTTTAGATACTTTGATTTCAGTGCCATCATATCTTCACTCACCTTTCTGTCCAGGATTTTTGCATAGTGCTGGGTGGTCTTAAGATTTCTATGGCCAAGCATTTTGCTTACGGTCTCGATAGGAACCCCATTGGTAAGCGTGACGGTTGTGGCGAAAGTATGCCTCGCAATGTGGAAGGTCATTTTCTTTTTGATGTCGCATTGGTCGGCAATCTCTTTCAGGTAGCTGTTCATCTTTTGATTGCTCAATACTGGAAGGAGCCGATCCTGATTGGTGCATTGGGGATGATCGCTATACTTTTCCAGGATGCGAATAGCAGGTGGCAACAGTGGAATACGGGTAGCGGTTTCTGTTTTTTGTCTTCTGGTGAAGATCCATTGATCGCCATCCATGCCAACCATGATTTCCTTACGACTTAGTTTTAAGACGTCCGCGTATGCTAGCCCCGTATAGCAACTGAACAAGAAAATGTCTTTGACGTTGTTAATCCGCTCGGCTGAAAAAACCTTTTGCTCAATGCGTTCGATTTCTTCCTGGCTCAGAAACGATTTTTCTACTTCGCGCTTGGTCATCTTGAAACCCACGAACGGGTCTTTATCCAGCCATCCGTGCTTTAGGCAGATATTGATGATCTTTCGGAAGTTCGATAGGTATTTGACGGTTGTGTTATGATCACACTTGCGTACCGACTTCAGCCAGAATTCATATTCACTGATAAATTCATAGTTGATCTTTTTGATGTCGATGTCGTCAAAACCGTACTTCCATTTCATGAATTCCTGCGTGTGCTTCTTTGACGTTACATAGCGCTCATGCGTCAATGGTGCAAATTCAGTTCCGATCAGTGCTTTCATTTTGTCGTTGTGGTCGGTAAACACTTCCATCAACATTCGCCCCGACTGAACTTCACGACCAAACCATTTAGCTTTAAAGAAATCCATCGTGATAGCATTCCCTTCTTGGAGGAGTTCCTTTTGATGGAAGTATGCTTTCATCTTTAAGCTGTCCAGGAAGGAGTTGATCTCTCGCACAGTTTCGGTTTTTCCTTTCGCGATTCCAGCTTCTGCCGACCATTGATCGGGATTAATGAAACGTTTTGTTCCGATATCGAGTCGCTGGCCATCGATTGTCACACGCATATAGATGGGCGTTTCTCCAAGTGCGTTAAGCTTGGATTTGCGTGCATAGAATAGAACGCTGAGTGTTGTGCTCATAGTAGTTCGATTACACTTCAAATTACCTGCGCTATAAACCGGTAATCAAGATGTTCGATTATCGAACCAGTTCGGTGAAGAATAGGTGCACCGTTGTCTTGATCAGTCAAGTGCACCGAATATTGAAATGCAGTTTGATTTCAAAGAAATTAGGTTCGAGAGATGGCACGTAAATGAACCTCGAGTGCACCTCGCTGCACGTGCTTCGGTGCACTTGTCAGAAGTCGCCGAGAGTTCGAATCGTTGCTAATCAAAAGTCAACGCAAACTTTTGTGTTTGCCTCCGGGGGTTCGACTCCTAAAGTAACTCGAACCTAAAATTTATGAAAAGTGAGTTTTTGAAGAGATTTCAATGATTCGGTGCACTTCGTGGGCAAAAACTCTGGTGCACCGAATTTGCCTCTACGAAACGGTCAATAATGCTCAAAATGTGCTCTTGGTGGAAACAAAAAACCCCGAAATTGAACGAATTTCGGGGTTTTGTTAGTCAATGAATGTGACCTGGCAGAGGAGGAGGGATTCGAACCCCCGGACGCTTTCACGTCTCCGGTTTTCAAGACCGGTGCAATAAACCGCTCTACCACTCCTCTGTATCCCCAAAATCGCGTTTTGGGAGTGCAAATGTATAGGTTTCCTTCTTTCCACCAAAACCTGAATCACAACTTTCTAGCGACTATCATCACCATAATCCAGGAAAGTCTTCTTGATGTCTTTGTCATCGTACTTAGGCGCATTCTTGGCGTAGGCATCCAACTCCAGCAGTACGATTCGCTGGTCGTTTAATATGGTGCGCAGCTTTTCAATGTCTTTATCAAATTCAGCCGATCGTCTAGCCGACTTCAACGCATACTTGCGGGCAAAGTCATCGCCTGCCGATTGTGCCCTATTGCGTATGTCTATACCGATCTTGATCTTTTCCAGAATTCCTTCCTTCGACCGGCCAATAACTTCAGTGGCCTCGAGCGTACCCATGGTTAGCACTGTGGTTCCGCCTATTCCCGAAACAACCTTAGACTGATCGGGGTTGTCGATGACCACCGGAGCAAATCCGGTAACCGCTCCAAGCGAAGCATTGACGATTGACCTGTTCTTCTTTCCACGCTTGGCCTTCTTATAATCTTCGTTTAGTTTTTTCTGATTTGCATCCAGTTGATGGATCAGCATCATGGCGTCCATCAGGTTGGTACGATACTTCTGAAACAGGTGCGCATCTTTCTTGGCCAGGTTCTCGGCATCGGCCACTTTGATTTTTACTCTTCGCTGGGTGCGGTTGTTTGATTTATCCAACACAAAAAAAGTGATCTCGGTAGTAACGGCTGTCTGCGTGTCGTCTACAAATTCATACCCCGGTGTCCAGGTGAACTCATACTGAAGCTGTGTATTCTCCTTAAGACAATTGGTGGGCACTCTGCGGTCGCTGGCAATAAAGCCTGCACTGCGTACATTGTCATCGCCATTTGGATCGGATATGTATATTTTGAGGTTCAATGTTTCATCTTCCTTAATTGAAAACAACGTATCGCCTGGAACAACTAAAATTTCAGAGGGCAAATCCTGCTGTGTTTGAGCGATGCGAAGTTTCCCTTTGGTTTCAGCTTTGTCGGGTTGGTCTTGCACCATAAACTCAATTGTCATCGGATTGTTCCTAAGTGTTGCAAACTGACTGCGCGATGGCGTCCAGGTAAACTGACCAATGGATGATAACGCTGAGCCCTCGGGCATGGCTGATGGGATAGCTTTAAACACCAGCGGGTCGCCATCGAGATCATACACATAGTCGGCCTGCACCTGATACGTGTTGAGATTGGATTGCTTGACGTAAAAAATTGGCAGATCCTCAACAATCGGTGGCCGGTTTACATGGTGCACCTGAAAAGTGACTGCCTTTCGCTCACGCTTTCCATCGGGAAACGCTGCCTGAAAGATTACGGTAATATCGCGCTCACGTGCCACACGGTCAACGAGGTCGAAGGAAGGTTTCCACTCAAAATTACCCAGGGTATCGAACCGGATGCCGAGTCCCTCCACACCTTCAATTGAAAAACTAACGTTGTCGGGATGACTGGATTTGACCTGAAATAGCAGCTCCTGATTTTCCTTCAGAATATTCCAGCCTATAGAATCGGGAAAGATTAACGCCTGATTATTCTGGCCCAATGACCAAAATGAGACAAGACAAAGAAGAAATAAAGAGAATAAATGCTTCACGTGTATTTCAGGTCTGTTTCGATAGAAATTAAGCGCGTAAATTTAGCAACAGGATCGGTGAACGAAGATGCCACGTACTAAAAAGAACCAATCAGACACTAATTTCTTCAGCGATGTTCATGAAGTTGCCCGGCTGATTCCCAAGGGCAGGGTTACCAGCTATGGCGCAATCGCTAATTATCTGGGCACAAAATCAAGTGCCCGGATGGTTGGATGGGCTATGAATGGCTGCCCGAAAGACGTACCGGCCCACCGTGTAGTTAACAGCCAGGGCCTTCTTACCGGAAAACACCAATTTAAAACCCCTTACACCATGGAAAACCTCCTGCGAAAAGAGGGAGTAAAGGTGGTCAACGATAAAATACAACATTTCAACGATGTTTTCTGGGACCCCATGAAGGAATTGTCGTTAGACGAACCCAAATAGAGAAAAATCCTTCCCAGATTTGGACAACTCTGGGAGTACTACCCCTCTAATCTTCAAAATTTAGCACTTTCCTTACGTGGCACAGGGTTTGGCATTAGTGGTTCAAAACAACGACTAATGAAGACCCTTATCAAAGTTATTGTTGTAGTTGGACTTTTTGCTTCATCAACCACTTGGGCAAAACCCTTTGATGAAGGCACAACAGCAACACACACCAGGCATAAGAATCTCTTCAAAGTAAAGACAGACAAAAAGTTCGTTGGGGCAACGGTAGAAGTATTCATGTCTAATGGATCGCTGCTAACCTCCCAGAACATGTCGAAACGAAAAATGATCATCGACTTCGGTGATTCAAAAGGTGGAACCTACACCATTCGCCTAACAAAGGGCAATGACACAAAGGAGTTTCACTTTATAAAGAAATAAACAACCCGGGTACCCTTGGCCGGTGTACCCAGCAAGATATAGTGGGGTTGGTTTTAATCGGGTTCAGGTCGCTTCCAACAGAGGCGGCCTTTTCCTTTTTATTGGCTATATACGTGAAGATTCGGCAGAGGGCCTTGAGATAATCCACAGCCCGATAAAGGTGATGAGTCCATTTACAATCAGAATCTCAATGCCAACCTTGTAGCCATTCAACCACGATTCTGCATTGGCACTGATGAGGTACGACAGTACTGGAGAAATTAAACACACAATCGGCACCAACTTATCGCGTACCTGAAGCTTCGTAAGTAATCCGAACGAGAAAAGACCAAGCAAGGGGCCATATGTGTAGCCTGCTACTTGCAATACAGCATCAATAACGGATCGCTCATTAATCGCTTTGAAAATCACAATGACGAGTAGAAAGAGTATCGAGAAGGCCAGGTGGACGATAAACTTTTGGTGGCTCTTTACTTTTTCATCTTTGTTTTTGAAATCCAGGAAATCAATACAAAACGATGTGGTTAGGCCGGCTAATGCAGAGTCTGCACTGGCGTACGATGACGCTGTGATGCCCAGCAAGAAGAAAACGCCAACAGCCAGTCCTAATTCTCCAAAGGCCAGGCGTGGAAATAGCTCATCGGTAGATGCCGGAATGGGTATATTATTTTTTGCGCTATACAAATACAGTAATGCACCAAGTGTGAGGAAAAGAAGATTAACCACCACCAGAATGATGCTGAACCAAAACATATTTTTCTGTGCGTCACCAAGCGTCTTGCAGGTTAGGTTCTTCTGCATGATTTCCTGATCCATACCCGTCATGGTGATGGTGATGAATGCCCCTCCCAGAAACTGCTTAACAAAAAACGAAGTGGAGTTTACATCATCGAAATAAAATATTCTTGCATACTCGCTCACCGAAATGGTGTTAATCATTTCCGGAATAGACATTCCAAGTCTTTCGGTAATCTGCCACACGGTAATGCATACGGCCGCAACCAGAAAAATTGTTTGAAAGGTGTCGGTCCATACTATCGTTTTAATACCTCCTTTAAACGTATAGACCCAGATGAGCGCAATGGTAGTGGCTACAGTAACATAAAATGGAACGTTCCACGCATCAAACAAAAAAAGTTGAAGTACCGTAGCCGCCAGGTAAAGCCGAAGAGACGAACCAATGGTACGCGACACAATGAAGAAAAAGGCTCCTGTTTTGTACGACCAGAAGCTGAAACGCTTCTCCAGGTAAGTATAGATCGAGACAACGTTCATTTTATAATACACCGGCATGAGTACACCAATAATTACCCAGTACCCTACAAGATACCCCAACACAATCTGAAAATATCCGAAACCAATCTTGCCCACATTTCCCGGAACAGAAATAAACGTAACGCCTGAAAGCGATGCTCCGATCATACCAAAGGCCACCAGAAACCAGGGCGACTGTCTGTTCGCGGTAAAGAACGTATTGGTATCCGCTCCTTTAGAGGTAAGGATAGAGATGAGAATCAGCGCTCCAAAGTATGCAGCCATGATGGAAACCACGAGAATCGGACTCATTAGCAAAATGTTTAGGGCGAGCAAAAAATCAGGAAATATGGTTAAATCCAAATGCGGAGTAAGGTTCTTGTGCGCTGGGTACACAAGCGGTTGATTTCCAATCCTTGAATTTCTTAACTTTGTTGTTCGCAAACCTAATCGGGTTATGAAAACAGGCTATCAGGAGGAAGTATTAACAGATGTGCTGGAAGTAGTGGAAACTACCGATCTGATGGATCTGGTAGTTTTCAATGATGATATCAATACATTTGATCACGTCATTAATACTTTAATAAAAGTCTGCAGCCATACACCTGAACAAGCCGAACAATGCACACTGCTTATTCACTACAAAGGAAAGTGTGCTGTTAGAAACGGAACATTCGAATTTCTTCTTCCGATGCGTGAAGCGATTTGTGAAGCCGGCATTGATGCCCGCATTCTGTGATTGTCGTAAACCTTTTAACTTTCGTTTGTGGAGTTTCCATCCAGACTTATTGAAGAGGCCGTAAACCAGATTGCCAAACTACCGGGCATCGGAAAGAAAACGGCACTCCGCCTGGTACTACATCTCATTCGCGACAACGAAGAAAATACATTCACCCTCACAGATGCGTTGAATAAACTTCGCACCAACATCCGGTTCTGCCATACCTGCCACAACATTGCCGACACCGATACCTGCACTATTTGCGGCAGTCACAAACGCGACCGCTCTATCTTGTGTGTGGTGGAAGATGTAAAGGATGTGATGGCCATTGAAAACACTGCCCAATACAACGGACTCTATCACGTATTGGGTGGGGTGATCTCGCCAATGAATGGCGTAGGGCCTGCCGATCTGAAAATCGAATCGCTCGTAAATCGGCTCAATACCGGACAATCAGATATCAAGGAACTGATTATGGCCCTCAGCCCAACCATGGAGGGCGACACCACGGCTTTCTATATCAACAGGCGCATAAAAGACACAGGCGTGAAAGTAAGTGTTATTGCGCGCGGTGTACCGGTAGGCGGAGATCTTGAGTATGCCGATGAGATTACCCTCGGCCGAAGCATTACCGGCCGCACCCTTTTTGGGTAGCCACGTTGTGTTAGTTGATGTCGTTCAACTGATCCGATTAACTTCTTCAAAACTGAAATGAGTAACTACCTTTCGTTAGCATAATTTGATTTTTTTCAGCGCGCGCTTATTCTTCCATCTTCGGATTTTAATTCTTTTCTTTGCTCGCTTTTTATCATTCAACCATCATCATGAAACAACTTTCGAATCGTATTGAAGCCATTCAGGAATCGGCCACACTCGCAATGGCTGCCAAAGCACGTGAATTCAAAACACGCGGTATCGATGTAATCGGTCTTAGTCTTGGCGAACCCGATTTTAAAACACCTGCTCACATCTGCGAGGCAGCCAAGAAAGCGATTGACGAAGGAAAGTATTTTGCATATCCTCCGGTAGCCGGTTATCAGGATTTGCGCGAAGCGCTGGCTGCGAAATATCAGAAAGAAAATAACGTACCGTATAAAGCCGAAAATATTGTAGTCTCCAATGGCGCTAAGCAGTCAATTGCCAACGCCATGCTGGCCCTTATAAACCCGGGCGATGAAGTAGTAGTCTTCTCGCCATATTGGGTAAGCTACGATGCGTTGGTGCGCCTGGCCGAAGGAACACCTGTAATTGTAAAGGGTGGAATTGAAACCGACTTCAAAGTAACAGCCGCTCAACTGGAAGCCGCCATTACTTCGAAAACAAAATTGATCATCTTCTCGTCACCGTGTAACCCAACGGGTTCTGTCTTCTCGAAAAAAGAATTACAAGACATTGCTACGGTAGTATTAAAGCATCCAAACCTGCTGGTTATTGCCGATGAAATTTATGAACACATCAATTTTACAGGCGAACAAGTAAGCATCGCTTCGTTCCCCGGTATGTTCGATAGAACCATTACGGTAAACGGTTTTGCAAAAGGATTTGCCATGACGGGCTGGCGCGTTGGCTACATTGCAGCCCCCAAGTGGATTGCCGATGGCTGCAACAAAGTGCAAGGACAAGTTACGTCTGCTAACTGTTCCATCGCCCAGCGTGCAGCACTTGCTGCTGTTACCGGAGAGATTGAACCAACCAACAAAATGGTGGCTGAGTATCGTAAGCGCAGAGACATCGTCTACAACCTGCTGAAAGAAATTCCAGGTGTGAAAGCCAACTATCCCGAAGGGGCATTCTACTTCTTCCCCGATGTTAGTTCATACTACGGCAAATCGGATGGAACAACCACCATAAAGGACGGGGATGACTTCTGTCTTTATATGTTGGAAAATGCCCATGTGTCGCTTGTGCCTGGTGGCGCTTTTGGCGATGACAATTGTGTGCGTCTCTCCTATGCTGCCTCTGAAAAAGACCTGGTGGAAGCACTGAAGAGAATAAAAGACACATTGGCCAAACTGAATTAACAAGACTTTTACAACAGCAGTGTAGGCGGATGACCATCCGTCTATACTGTTCTACTTAACCCGTTGGGTTACTCTTCGAATTGTTTTTCGAGAGGGGCAACTTTCTCCAGGTCCTCCAGAATTTTTTTATCCAGTGGAGTTTCTTTAATCACGTTGTAGTTATTCCAAAACTCCTTGTTGTAAGGATAATCCTGATACTGCAACCCGTAGTTTCGCATACGTTCGGTGGTGCCCACCCGCAGACTGGTGTTGGCATGCACTTCGTTAACCAGTAAGTCCTGGATTAATTCCGTTTCAAATTTCAATTGCTGTGTGCTTGCTTCATACCAACGTTCATGCGAGGTAACACGCAGATAATTCAAAAACATTTTACCTTCTACTTTCCGAAAGTCTATCACCTTGTGGTAGCGAATGTACTTACTCACCAGATTTTTTCGTTTGGCCAGATCCTCACCCGTATTACTGATTTCAAACTCGATATGAATGATGGAGTAATCTTCCTTATCGATAAACATCTTCAGGAAAAATTCGCGGGCATATGAAATCACAAAAATCCTGCGACCATTGTAGTATGAATCCCTTTCACGCTTGGTGTGCTCCAAAAAAACATCCTCAGTGTCGAACTGATGATAGCGCACATCGTTGTGCAGTAACAGATCTTCCAGCAGATTGTGCTGACCGAAATAAGGCGTAAACCGGCTTTCGTACCCCAGACTTTTTCGTACCTCCACCAGCTTAACACGCTCGCGTAACTTGGCTTTATTGCGCGGCTCTTTATAATTCTCATCGTAGATTTTCACCGCTGCCTCCAGCAAGGCAATGTGTGTTCCGCCCACCTTTTTTACATCGCGGTAAAATCCATCAAGCATAAACGGCTGCATGGGGTAGTTTTGTTCGATGCGATCCAGCGCCAGCCGAAATACTTCTGAGGCTTTCAGCGAATCCACTACTACTACCTCATCCAGAACCTGTGTTGATCTTTTCATTAGTATGGTTCGCACGGTTCCATCCAGCAACGACCATATCGGGGCCTCAAAATTCTCGTAGCCCAGCATGCTGATCACCAGAATTTCGTTTCGATACGCTGCTGGAAAATGAAAGTCGAATTCCCCTTGCAGGTTAGTGACTGTACTTAGCGGCTTATCCTTGATAAAAACTGAAGCAAAGGGCAGCGGCCCGCGATCGTCCTGATCCAGCACGCGCCCCTGCAGGGTCGTTTTTTGGGCTGCTGCCGGAAGAAAGAACAGCAGCAGCATGGCAATCAAAAAATGTCGCATCAACAGCTTATTGGATATTCAATTTGCTCATTAACGCCCTTCTTTCAAACGTCTTGTAGGATATTCCCCGAAATTGAAGATTTATCGCCAATAATCTCATTCTGAACGGTTTTCGTTTGAATACCCTAACTTTAATGCTCAATTTACCCGGCTTGAAAATTATTGAGAATATACCGCGTATCTGGAAATGGGCATACCTGGTTCTTTGCCTTTGGTACGCGATGAACTACGCTGTGGGAACGATCATTGAGTGGAAGCTTGAAAATCCAAACACCTACATTTTCTGGAATGCACTTTACCTGTTTGAAGCCCTTTGCGTACTCATCATCGGTATTCTGCTGTACGCCAACTGGCTTTTCAAATTCAGCGTTTATGTACAGGTAACAGGCCACATTGCAGGTGCCATGATGCACTTTATGGTAATGGGCACACTCTCCTATTACCTCGAAGATCATGTTGAAGGGTACATCGGCTGGGATTTCTGGAAAGCGCACATTGTTGGACTATTGAAGTGGGAAGGTCTTCACTTTCACGATCAGTACATCATCACCATTGGGGTGTACTATGTTATCCGCTACTTTCAGGGTGTGCAGAGCCGCGAGCAAGAGAAAAGTGAACTTACCCTGAAGAATCGCGAAATGCAGATCTCGCTGTTAAAGTCGCAGATCAATCCGCATTTTCTTTTCAATACCCTTAATTCAATCAATACATTGATCGGCTCCAGCAAGGAACAAGCCCGCAAGGTTATCACTCAGCTCTCGGATATTTTTCGTTACGCGCTGGATTCGCATGGCGATCAGATGGTGAAACTGATTCACGAGCTGGACTTCATTGATAATTATGTGCGCATTCAACAGGTGCGTTTTGGCGACCGGCTTAAGTTTGTAAAGCAAGTGGACTTCTCGTGCCTCAGTGTTCATATTCCGCCCATGATTCTTCAGCCCTTGGTAGAGAACTCGGTGAAGTATGGCATCTCGCCAAAAGAAGATGGCGGCACCATTGTGCTGACCGTAAAACGCTTTAACAGCATGATCTTCTTTGAAGTGAAAGATGATGGCCTGGGATCGAACGCCAAAAAAGTAATGGACGGAAGTTCATCGGGCGTAGGCATGAAAAATACCGATGAGCGATTGAAAAATATTTTCGGGGCAGGCTCAGGGCTTCGCATCCGATCAAATGAGTGGGGCTATTCCGTTAGTTTTTTTATTCCGTTTGAAAGCGATGAACGCGATGAGGCCATCGTTGAATTAAAAAGTAAAGCTGTTTGATCACACTGAATAAAGTATAAAGCAATAAACCACATACATACATGAACATTACCTGCGTAATTGTAGACGATGAAAAACTGGCTCGCGATTTATTACAAGAGTACCTTCAACAACTACCGAACATCCAGGTTATTGCCGAATGCTCAAAAGGCAAGGAGGCAGTAGAAACCATCGACAAAGAAAAACCCGACCTGGTTTTTCTTGATGTACAGATGCCAGGTATGACAGGGTTTGATGTACTTGATGAAATCACGCACGATCCCTACGTTATTTTTTGCACCGCCTACGACCAGTATGCCATCAAAGCGTTCGAGAAAAATGCAGTGGACTACATTCTGAAGCCACTCGATCAGGAACGTTTCAAGCTGGCTGTTGAGCGAGCCATCGCACGCATGAAAATGGAACAAAACAATGTAGGCGAGTTGCTGCGCAACCTGAAAACTGAAAACAAAAGCTCATACGACTCGCACATCTTTGTGCAGAAATCAGAGAAACTTCTCAACCTGCCGGTGGATGAAATTGTTTACCTGGAAGCTTCCGGAGATTATACCATTCTTACTACCAAGAATGATCAGTTCGTAAGTTCTTCCGGAATCGGGAAGCTGGAAGAAATTCTCAATCCTGAAATTTTTATACGCGTACACCGCAGCACCATTATTAACATCAACAGCCTGAAAGAAATTGAAAAACATTTCAATGGCGGCATGGTTGTGAAGATGCAGAACGGAAAGAGCTTTCCGGTAAGTCGCACGTACGCCAAACTTATTCGTAAGAAAGTAGTATAGGGAACACGCTATAAAGATCAGTGAGGGTATAGACGGTCATCCGTCTATACTTTTTTTCGTGTTAGGCCATCAACTTTTCGATGATGTTATCTACACTGATACCATCAGCTTCGGCCTTGAAATTTCGAACAATGCGATGACGCAGCACAGGTTTAGCTATAGCCTGTACGTCTTCAATATCGGGTGAATACTTCCCATTCAACAAGGCATTGCATTTTGCTCCCAACACAAGATATTGTGAAGCCCGCGGACCGGCACCCCATTCAAGATACTCGGCAGCCAGCGGAGAACTTCCAGGTACATTAGGTCTTGTTTTGTTGGCGAGACCCACAGCGTATTCAATCACATTATCGGTTACAGGCACCCTGCGAACCAAATGTTGAAACGATGCAATCTCTTCACCGGTCAATACCTTGTTCACCGTTTTTGGTTCATCCGAAGTGGTGCTCTTTACTACCTCCACTTCATCTTTAAACTGCGGATACGTTAACCAGATGTTGAACATGAAACGGTCTAACTGGGCTTCGGGAAGCGGATAAGTACCTTCTTGTTCAATCGGGTTTTGTGTTGCCAATACAAAAAACGGTCGCGGCAGATCGTAACGCTGACCGGCAATAGTCACCGCATACTCCTGCATCGACTCCAGCAACGCGGCCTGTGTCTTCGGTGGTGTTCGGTTGATCTCATCGGCCAGAATAATGTTGGCAAACACAGGGCCTTTAACAAACTTGAAGTTTCGCTCCTTGTCCATCGTTTCGGCACCTACAATATCCGATGGCATCAGGTCGGGCGTAAATTGAATTCGCTTGAACTGAAGATCGAGGGATGTAGCTATAGTTTGAACGAGTAATGTTTTAGCCAACCCGGGCACACCAACCAGCAGCGAGTGTCCCTGACAAAAAATACCAGTAAGTACTTGACGAACTACTTCCTCCTGCCCGATTACGACTTTGGAAATTTCTGTTCGAAGATTTTTGTACGCGGCTGCCAGTGCATTGGCGGCTTCAACATCGGAGGAAAACTTTGTCATTGTCGCTCATCTAAAATTCCACAATAATCGTAGGTAGGATCAATATTGATAAACACATCTTTCCTTGCCTTTGCAAACCACTTCTGAAGTATCTTATCTTTTTTCTCGTTTAATGCCGCGGCCTGAATACGCGACCAGTCTGCTTCCAACGATGCCTGGTGCGGAGGAATTCGTGATTTATAAAATAATATCCGCACAGCATCTTTGCCTTGGTCGGTGCGATAGGCTAACGGCTCTGAGATATCGCCCACATTCATCGAATCAAGTTTGAAGAAAATAATCGGATCGAGCTCGTCTACCATCAGTTTGGTTCCTCCATCCTCGCTGCTAAAGAAACCTCCGTTACCTTTTGTGGCCACATCATCAGAATATTCCTTGGCTGCCTTCTGAAACTTGAGCGTGTCGTTCTTAATCAGGGTACGAATACTATCCAGGTACCGCACGGCATTTTGAAGATCTTGCGGAGACGGCTGTGGTGAAATAAGAATGTGACGCGAGCGATATTCATTTCCTCTTCGCTCCTGCAATTGCATGATGTGATAACCGAATGTTGATTTGAATGGCATGGAGATTTCATTTGGCTTGAGTTTGAATGCCATTGCCTCGTACTCGGGTACCATGCGGCCACGCGATGACCATCCCATTTCTCCGCCATTCTGCAATACACTTGGATCGTCAGAATATTTTTTAGCCAGGGTCGCAAAATCTTCACCGGTTAATATCCGGTTGCGAATGCTGATCAACTCGGCTTGTGTAATGTCATTTTGCTCTTTACCTACTTCGGCCGTCTTAACAATTTGCGCTACTTCTACCGATGCAGAAAAATAGGGCAGTGTATCGATCTTATAAAAAAACTTTTTCACTTCGGCTGGTGTAACGGTAATGCCTTCTGTCATGACATCTTCCATTTTTCGTACGATCATCTGCTCGCGAATCTGTTCACGCAGTTCAAGTCTGATCTGCTCAAGCGTTTTGCCATACATTCTTTCCAACTCATCGGGTGTTTGACCCGACTGCGCCAGGATCATATCCATTCGATTCTGTGTGTTGTTATCCACCTCCACATCAAACACCATTACGGAGTCAATCTCGGCCTTAGCCAGCATCAACTTGTTTCGCGTTAGCATGGCA
>Ga0315910_10000344_pt1 | contig 48085 bp, 41 predicted proteins | sample EdamamesoilMG_FD_204470 | JGI IMG/M metagenome (GOLD analysis project Ga0315910, IMG submission 204470) | Garden soil microbial communities collected in Santa Monica, California, United States - Edamame soil | ecosystem: Environmental > Terrestrial > Soil > Garden | place: USA: California... | reverse complement strand
GATCCCAACAACGGCAATACCAATCCGACACAGGTAGCAGGCCAGTCATTCATTCTGAAGTTTCCCCCGGTAACACGTAACGGAGAGCAATTCATCAACAGTTCGCCCAAACTTTTCCCTCCGCTCAGCGACTATGCCAGCATTGGCAAACCTTACTATGCCGACTTTGCCGGTGTTGATGTTGATGGCGATTCGCTGGTTTACAGCCTGGCCGAACCATTGGATACACACAGCAACGACAGCTATCCCACCATACTACCCAATCCGCCAACCGTATCGTGGCGACCGCCCTTTGGGGCTACCAACATGATGAATGGAAATCCGGAACTGAGCATCAGCAAAGACGGATTGCTCACGGTAACCCCGCGCACGTATGTGGGCTTGTATGTTTTTGCTGTAAAAGTTGAAGAGTATCGTGATGGCGAAAAAATTGGTGAAGTAAGACGCGACTTTCAAATGCCGGTGGTGGAAGGTAGCGAAGCCGATGCTCCGCTCATTACCGGACGAAAACTCACGGATGCTGCGTTCAGCTACCGCGATAATATGTCTGTTTCGTTCAGCAACACCGTAAGCGATCAGGATCGTTGCATTGAAGTGCGCGTTACCGACAAAGATGTTTTCCGTCAGCGCGATAACTTCAGGGAAAATATCGGGCTGAAGGCCGTGCCCCTGGGATTCAAACGCGATGTAAGCGGCATACTTCCGGCCATAAAAAATGTAGTGCTCACCCAAACCGACAGCGCCAAAACTTTCCGGATATGTTTTGATGAGTGCCCTTACTTTGAAGGCGGACCGTTTTTAGTGGGCATCATTGCCTATGATGATGCCTGCGCGCTTCCCTTGCACGACACGCTGAAAATTTTGGTGAACATTCAACCACCGCCCAATGTCAATCCTTACTTCACCACACCCGATGTAACCGAAACCATTAACGAGGGCGATTCAACATCGTGGCCCATCCGTGGGGTCGATGACGATGGTGATGCGCTGGCCGTGAATGTAATAACCGATGGTTTTGTATTGGCCAATGCGGGCATGTCGGTAGTCGTAGAAAAAAATCAACTGGGCTTGTACGAAGCCAAGTTTGTGTGGGATGCCAAATGTAACGTGTATGATTTCACGCAACGAACAGAATTTGAAGTACGCATATTTCTGGAGGATGGCGACCATTGTCAGTACACCCATCCCGACCTGATGAAGTTAAAACTAAAAATAAAGCTGCCTGGAAATTCAGATCCGGTTATTTCATCAGCCGATCTTACCTCCGATCCGGCACCACGGCTTATCACCAACATCACCCGAAAGATAAACGAAACATTTACGTTCGATGTGTTGGGTGTGGATACCGACATCGACTCGCTTACACTCTTTGCCGCGGGCACAGACTTCACCCTCGATGACGTAGATGCTACATTTCCTACCGTAGATGACAAGGGCAGTGTGCAGTCAACGTTTACCTGGAACATCACCTGTGCTACGGTTGATCTTGAGGTGAAAGACGAATTCAACTTCCGCTTCTTGGTAGTGGATAACAAAAACAAATGCCGCTTCTACAAAGCCGATACGCTGGACGTACTCGTGCATGTATTGCCCCAGGATAACCTCGGCCCGAAATTGCGTGCAGCCAGTCTCAACGCACAGGTTCTGAACATTGACAACAGCATGAACATTACGCTGGGAGAAAAAATTGAAGTAAACCTTACCGGTGTTGACTCGCTGCTGGTACAGCCCGATCAACTGCACCTTGAATTATGGAAGGCCGAAGGCGATGTGCCGCCAACCGGTTACACCTTTGCAGCGGCTGATGCTATCGGCACCGTGTCTTCGGCATTTGTGTGGGAACCGGGCTGCGAAATTTTTCAGAAGCCCGATTACGAAAACAACTATACTTTCACCTTCCTGGTAACCGATGATCGCTGTTTCAACGAAAAGGCCGACACGGTGGCGCTAAAACTCACCATCAAAGATGTGGATGGATCGGATGTTGGATTTCTGCCGCCTAATTTTGTGTCGCCCAATGGCGATGGTAAAAATGATTTCTTCGCCATGTACAAGTATGATGAAATCACAAAAGAATTAATCAACATCCTGCCGCTGGATAATTGTGCTGGTCATTTTGAATCGGTAGTAATCTACAACCGTTGGGGAAAGAAATTGTTTGGAAGTGCCGATCGCGAGTTTCGCTGGTATCCCAACGATGAATCTTCCGGCACGTACTACTACCAGTTGTATTACACCAACAAAACGTACAAGGGAAATATTTCAGTTTCGTACGCTGGTGAAATCAAATCAGAAACGCAGCCGTAGCAGATTATTCTCTTTTATAAAGACAGGTTCATCCTCCCACAGGATTTTAATCCACACATCGTTACGGCCAATAATTTTTACCCGGTGGCCGGCCTCAATCACCGAGATCACTGAAGCCCCGGCAGAAGGTCCATCCATCAGGTACGTTTGCTGCGTTGAAATAATTCCTACCGGTGTTTCTTCGCCCACATTAAGATGCACCAGCAGCAGCACCAAAAACAGTTGCAGCACAACGACTGCCGGCAATGGTTTTACTTTACGCCATTTCAACACCAGCGCTACAGCCAGTACAAGCAATACCATACCGATCAGGCCGATGGTGATGCGATCGTAGTAATCGTGATAGAAGGACAGTATCCGTGTTTTATCATTCTGCTCGTAGCCCACCAGGTTAAACTTGGTTGCCAGCTCTTCCATTTTTTCTAGCACCTCATTGTCGCGCGTCAAGTCGTAGTAGAGGTTAAGGTAATAGAGAGCCTGGCCGGTTTGGTGGAGTCCTTCTTCGATGTAGGCCATCTTCAGCAGCATAGCAGGCGTAAGCTGATCCTTTTCAAAAATGGAACGGTAATGTTCCAACGATTGGGTGTAGCGTTTGGCGTTAAAAAGCGAATCAGCCTGCTGCAATCGGTATCCGGAAATTTGGCCGAAAGCGCCCGTTGTAATCAAAAAAACGGAGCCAAAAAGAATGATGAGAATTTTTGAAAAGCACCTTTGCATAATTTGGAGATCGTATTACCTTTGCGACCTCAATTACGGAAAAGCCCACAAAACAGGCAAGCGTAAGTGAGATTTGAAGCTTCCACCGCTCATCCCGATAGTTTATGGAAGCAGCACAATACAAATCGGGAAAAAAGATTCCGTAGCTCAGTTGGTAGAGCAATACACTTTTAATGTATGGGTCCTGGGTTCGAATCCCAGCGGGATCACCACGAACGGCCAAGAAAGTACTTCTTGGCCGTTTTTATTTTTAGAGCTCACGGGAGAACTCACAGGAAATTAAGGTACGCAGGTCACTGAAGGAAGAATAAGGTAAATCCCCAATGCTGAGAGCCCGGAATAATGCTTTATGCAATATTTATCAGTCTCTATTCAGAGCGTTTTCTGAGAAATTGAAAAAATTGAAATTCAGGTCTATTGAACGCTGAAAAAATTAGGGTGATAACTTTCGTTACCACCCTCCAGATGGGTTCTGTTCATATTTTCATTCAAGAATAACCAAAGTTAAAATTGCTTGGTCTCAAACAAGTTTCCCAGCTTCGTCATATTATTCCCACGCTCCGGTTTCATTGCCACCATCAACACTGCCCTTTCATTTTTAACTATCCATTTTCATGGAAATATTTCCATTCGCCATTCTTCCAAGACTCTATGCCCATCGTTGCGTAACCAAAAAAAATGTCTCCTACTTTGCCTTGATATAAACAACATCCATCGTATTGATTGTGCCATTAAATTTATAAGGAGCCTTGTGGTAATAATCCAGCGATACAGGAGAACCTTCGTCTGTACCTATATCAAAGCAATCATTTGCAGTAAAGGTAAGTGTTGCCAGAGTTGGTATTGTTCCTCGTGCTATTTCAATTCCATTGGACTTGATAATTACCTCACCAGAGTGCAGGTGACCTAAGCCACTACCGTGTGGCTTTCGCTTCAACTCAACTTCTATTTTCGTCTTCCCCGCAGCCAATTTGGATTTGGATTTTATAATTGTACGTTCAACTTCAAAGAGATTATACTCATAGTAGAGTATATTATCCTTCAGGTAGCAAGTAACACCCCCTGAAAATGCACCGAGTGAATACAAAACACCGTTTGCTTTGGCTGGAAGTTCCAGATTTATTGTTGCGAGATTATCAAAGATGCCAAGTTTGGGAGCCGTAAATTCAGGCATGCGCTTGATATCTCCTGTAAAGTGAAACTCATTGGCCATGTTGCGTGGTGCATCTTCAGGATGATACATTACCCACAATCCTCCGCCAATAGGAAGGTTTTTGTTTTTTGCTGATTCGATCAGAAACAATTCTTTCAAGGCTTCGAGTTTTTCAGGATTTTTATCAGCAAGATCATTCGCTTGCGTAAAGTCCTCTTCAAGATTATACAATTCCCATTTGTCCTTGTCCGGTGTCCAGGTAGCCATGCCAGGTGTTACGGGTATCCAAGGAATTCGCGGACCAAATGCGCTGGCCATCCATCCGTCATGGTAGATTGCACGACTTCCCATGATATCAAAGAACTGTGTTGTCTTGAGCCCCTTTATCTGGGCGTTATCGAATGTATAAGCCATACTGATTCCATCGATTTCATCCTGCGGATAGCTGTTCACTGACTTGGGGTGTTTAATATCCAGCACATCATAGATAGTGGGAACAACGTCATTAACATGATGGAACTGTGAACGTGGAGTTTTGTCAGCTTTAATCTTCTTCGGCCATGATACCGCCATTGGCTGACGGGTTCCTCCAAAGTGTGAAGCTACCAGTTTTGTAGATCTATAGGGTGTAGATCCTGCCCATGCCCAACCCGCGTGATACATGTTATCCGTTTGGGGACTGCCTAATGCATCAAGTCCACCAAGTGGTTTGAGGGCATTGATATGTTGTTCGATCTTGGTTGGAATCTGATTTTGCGCGAGTAGTTCACTGATCGATCCATGTTGTCCTTCAGCACTCGATCCGTTGTCGCCCCAGATATAAAAGATCAATGTGTTTTCAAGGAGTCCCGACTTTTCGAGTTCACTTACAATACGGCCTGCATGATAATCTGCGTGTTCAGCAAATCCTGCATAGACCTCCATGAGCCTGCGCTGAAATGGTTTTTCATTTTCAGGAATGCTTTCCCATGATGCCAGTGTTTCTGGACGTGGAGTCAGTTGAGCATCTTTTGGAATCCATCCAAGCTCTTTTTGTTTATTAAATACACGCTCGCGGTAGTTATCCCAGCCATCATCAAATTTTCCTTTGTATTTGTCGGCCCATTTTTTTGGAACATGATGAGGGCCGTGCGCAGCGCCTGGTGCCCAATACATGAAGAAAGGCTTGTCTGGAGAAAAAGCCTGATGCTCGTGAATCCACCGGATGGCATCATCTGCGATGTCTTCTGTAAGGTGATATCCTTCCTCAGGTGTTTTTGGTAATGTTGCAAATGTTGTATTGCGTACCATTGTTGGTTCATATTGTGATGCTTCACCAGCCAGGAACCCGTAGAAATATTCAAAGCCGTAACCTGTTGGCCAATATTCAAAAGGACCAGCTACGGTAGTTTGCATTGTTGGTGAGTTGTGCCATTTACCGAAGGCTGATGTGCTGTACCCATAATTTTTTAATACTTCTGCTCCTGTTGCGGAAGATTTGGGTATCACGCCACTGAATCCATCCCAGTCATTGGCGAGTTCAGCTATTTGACCATTGCCCACACGTGTGTGATTGCGCCCTGTAAGCAGTGACGCACGCGTGGGAGAACACATTGCTGTTGAGTGAAATCTATTATAACTAATTCCGGTGTTTGCAATTCTGGACAGTGTTGGGGTGTGCACTTCTCCTCCATATGTATCAGGAAGACCGGGGCCTGCATCATCAATAAGAATTATCAGAATGTTCGGAGCGCTTTCGGGAAGGCGTTTAGTTTCAACGCGTCTCTTATGCACTGATTCCTGAAGCGTTCGGCCTGCCTGACTGGCGGTAGAGGCTGGCGGAAAAGGAAGCACGTCCTGTGACTGTACAACCTGACAGACGAATACGAGAACTAATAAAAGATTGATTTTTATCATACAAGGGTTTATTATTTTATTTTAAATTCAATTTATCACGTTATGCTTAGGTTATTAATGGTCAGCGCCACTACCTCTATTTGATACAATTTTTTCATGAGAGCATGTAGTTTTTGAATTGAAGCCAAATTACCTATTAATGCTAGTTTAGGAAATTGTCAAACATTACTAGTGAAGGCTTTTTACAGCTTTGGACAGCATCGTCTAGTAATTTGACTAAATTGTGGTTTGTTAAAATTAGCAATTGTCATGAAATCTTCAATTTCACAAGCTAAGTGGCTGGATATAGGATACACCCTTTTTTCGATTGAAGGGTTGTATGGAATTCAGGTAGAACGGCTGGCAAGAATTGCGCAACTCAACAAGTCTGGATTTTATCACTACTTTGGAGACAGGGATTCGTTTGTTGAACATCTACTCAAACTACATCGCCAAAAAGCTGTAGCTCTAGCATCAGCCATTCGGGAGGCACCCAATTTTGACCCTGATTACATTAATCTAATCGTTGAATGGAAAGAGGCGGTCTTTTTTCATCGACAATTGATTGTGCATAGGCAAATTCAAGTGCTAGAAAAATGTTTTGAAGAAGTAAACTGTATAACCGACCCACACATCGTGTCGCTTTGGGCGGAATATTTGGGAATTGCAGCCCATGATCAGCTTGCCTTCCGTTATTATGTGATGGTTCGTGATATGTTTTACACACGCTTAAAACCTGAAAATATCAGCTATGATTTCATTAGGACTTTGGCTGACGATGCTCGAAAAATGGTGAACGAGATGATTGCAACAACAACCGGAGAAATAGACGGATGCGTTTAAAATTGGTGAAGACAATTCATCTACCTTTAATTTATTCTCATCAGCAACGGTGAATACTTATAACCCTCTGTATCGATGCGAAAAGCAGAAACGATCGTTCAGGGCTATTTTTTTTATTTTAACAGAAACAATAAAAAATCTCTCTCATGAATTTTAAAACGCAAAGACTACTACCCTTAATCTGCATCACCATTTCTGTAATGTGGTCATGCAATTCGAAGCAACAAGAGTCAGCGAGCCAGTCAAGTACTGCCGACTCAGTAAAGCCTGTTCCTCCAACTGTACGCCCTGTACATTGGGGTTACGAAGGAGAGGATGGACCTCCCAACTGGGCAACACTTAGCCCGGTCTATTCACTTTGTGGAGATGGTAAATCACAATCACCCATTAATATTTCAAAGACAGATGTGAAAGGTGGTGTGAACTGGAAACTAGACTATAAAACAACTTCCCTGAGAATTGCCCACAACGAACACATGGATGATATTATTGATAACGGTCATACAATCCAGGTAACAGTTGATGAGGGAAGTACTTTTACTTTTGAAGATAGTGTATACAGTCTGAAGCAATTTCATTTTCACACTCCGAGTGAACACACGATAGACGGAAAAGATATGCCTATGGAAATGCATATGGTGCACCAGCGTAAGGATGGAGGCTTAGCGGTGGTGAGTGTATTGTTTAAGGAGGGAAATGTAGCAAACGAGAATTTCTCAAAAATCATCGCTAATCTTCCGAATGCGAAGGGAGAGAAAAAACATATCACCGACATAAATCTTGAGTTGAATGTTCATTTGCCAAAAGATAATTACGCCTATCACTATGTTGGATCACTAACGACACCTCCATGCAGTGAAAGTGTGCAATGGCTTGTGTTGCAAGATATGGTAACGCTAACGGCTGAGCAGATCAATGCCTTTTCATCACGCATTGGTCCAAATAACAGGCCAACCCAGCCTTTAAATGAGCGCACGGTAAGGGCAGATGATCTGGTAGGGAAAGTTAACAACTAAAGATTCTCACAGTGAAATTGATTTCTATTATTGTAAGCTTGCTTGTCGTGTGCGGGCAACTGAGTGCGCAGATTTCATCAAACGAACCAACCGAAGAAACTCCTCCGGGTTGGTGGGAGATTCCAAAAACAAATACGCGAATGAAAATCGGAGGTTATGTGAAGTTTGATCTTATTCATGATTTCAATCCAATTGCTTCACCTGATTATTTTGATGTTTCAAAAATCCCTACCGATGGGTCTGAAGGAGAGAGCACACACATGCACGCCAAAGAGACAAGGTTATTTTTGGATTTCAGATCACCATCAAAAGTCGGGGAACTTCGTGCCTATATTGAAGGTGATTTTTATGGAACAGGCGGAGCCTTCAGGTTTCGTCATGCCTTCGTAGAAATTAACGGCAAGTGGCTTGCGGGGCAATGGTGGTCAAATTTTATGGACGAAAATATAATTCCAAGTACACTGGATTTTGAAAAGCCAGCTGCATATGTATTTGCCCGTCACGCTATGTTCCGTTGGAAGCAGAAACTGTCAACAGATTCATATCTGGCAATTGCCTTAGAAGAACCAAGCACGAACGCACAAGCACCAGCCGAGCCGGGAAAATTTGAGAGTCCGCTACCTGATCTGACAGCACGTTATAGAATAACTAAAAAGTGGGGTCATATTCAGCTCTCAGGTTTTGCAGCGCAACTTCGATATCGGTTCACCGCTGGCGGAACTGACGATGTTTCACTTTTCGGTGGAAATCTTTCAGGACAATTCAATTTGTTGAAGAAAGACAAATTTATTTGTCAGATTGTGTATGGCCCTGGTGTGGGTCGTTTTAGAGGAGGACTTTCGGCAGGATTGGATGCAAATGGAGCGCTTGAACCAATCACTGATATGGGAGCCACAGCTGGTTATCAGCACTTTTGGAATGATTCGTTTTCATCTCTTTTAGTTTATAATCAGGGATCGGTTGAAGCAACCGATGGATTGCCTGCAAATGATATTTCAAAAATGAATTACTTCGCAGCTAATCTAATCTGGCATTTTACCGAGCAAGCATTTGTGGGAATTGAATACTTGCATGGTACGCGTGAAGATATCAGTGAAGAAGATGGCTCAGCAAACCGATTGCAATTTAGCGTAAAGTATAGTTTTAATTAAATGTTGTATGCTCGTGACGCTATCTAAATCTCTTAATGACCACAACTACAAGGTGACAACGCTAAAGAAGGTAGTACCTCAGCACGTCCAACTACACATCTATTTGCCTGATTATTTTTGCTGGCACTCCACCAACAATCGTATTCGCTGGAACATCCTTATTCACCACGGCTCCTGCCGCAACAATAGCGTGGAAGGAAAAGAAGAAACGATTTACTTTAAAATACAATGATGCTGAAGAGCCAGTAGAAGCCGTATTCCCGTGATAAGCCAAGCGGCAAGTGGGATGTTGATAAAAAAGAAACTGTCTGCCGTATTGTCTAGCGAGCATGGTTCACTAGGGCAATCCAAAGGCAGGCCTCTCCTACCCTCGCACGTGTTCCTGCAAATACATACGAATCGCTAACATCGGTACCTGCCATAATGGGGACCTTTCTCCCCATCAGCGTCACTTGTTTCAAGGACTCTGATACTCGATCAATTTCATGTTCAACGTGAGGGCAGATTCATATTCATTTTACCGTTGCTGATTTATCGTTCCGGTTAAGTACCTTTCTACCCTTTTAAAGGAAGTGACAAGGATGTGTAATGGCAGATTAAAATGAATTTTGGTAACGAGGCTCTGTTTTTCTTTAGTGCGCTGGGTGTATTTAATGGTTTTGTCTTCGGCATTTACTTTTTATTCCTAACGCGCAAGAAAAAAATATCGAATTATTTTCTGGGTGCCTTGCTGCTGGCGCTGAGCGTAAGAATCGGAAAATCCGTTTTGTATTATTTTAATCCCAGCTTACTGCAGGTCTATCTGCAAATTGGTCTCTCAGGGTGCTGGTTTATCGGGCCGCTCTTATTCTTTTTTATAAAATCGGAGAAAGATCAGCTAAAAAAAGTACCTCAAAAATGGATCTGGATACTGTTATCGTTAGTCGTTGTTATAGTTGCTGTCGGGTTGGTATTTCCGTATCAGCAGTATCCCCAGATCTGGAACAGGTATGTGATCCGCACCATCTATCTGCAATGGGGTATTTTCATGGTGCTGTCGGGCATTGAGCTTTCGGGTGTCATTAAAAAAACACGGAAGCCCGCCCAGCTAAAGCCATTTGAAATATGGCCGCTGGTAATCTTTGTTGTAAACCTGGTCATTTTTTCATGCTACCTGCTGGCCATATTTCAACACTGGAAAGGTGTGTATATCAGTGGAGCAGTTTCTTTTTCACTGTTACTCTATGTTGTCATACTCCTTTTACTATACAGGCGAAAAAGTGATAACGCTCAAACCCCGTATGCCGGCAGGAAATTAAGTGAAGAAGATGCACAACTCCTCCTGAAAAGACTGGAGCGGGCGATGCTCGAAAAAAACGTTTTCAAAAACCCCAACCTGAAATTGAACGACCTCGCTGCCGAAATCAATGTATCGGCTCATCAGCTATCTCAGCTGTTAAATGACAACCTGGGGAAGGGGTTTACACTTTTTGTGAATGAATACAGGATTGAAGAAGCCTGCAAGATGCTGTCGACAACAAAAAATTTAACCATAGAAGCCATCAGCGATGAGGTAGGGTTCAATTCAAAGTCCACTTTCTTCACCACATTCAAGAAACTGAAAGGCATGACACCCGCCATGTATCAGCAACGGTTGAAAACAACAGAAGTCCCAACCAATGGGTGAGATCCTACCTTTAAAAAATAGTTAAAGAGACGTGTTTAGTTCAGATTTGTAAATCCGTACTCCGGAATTCAGACGATACTACTCCCCTCCTGCCCACGCGACTGATATTTGAAAAAATAACTAAACGCTAGTCGGCATGAAATACCTACGAAAGACAATTGCATTCATTCTTCTGTTATTGGGTTGTAACTCCCTATTCGCTCAATCGGAAAACCAATCCGAAAGAATGGATGTGGAAAAGATGATCCAACTGTACTTTGACGGCTGGGCAACCGGTGACACTACTAAATTAGGCAGGGCGATGCACGCCACTTGTCAACTCAAGAATGTGAGAGACGGCAACGTTGTGATCATCGACCGGGCAAAGTATCTAAGCCTGTCGAATCGTCCCCATCCCAGAAATAAGGAACTGATCACGCAGATTGTGCAGTTGGATATCACCGGACAGATCGGCAGCGCGAAAGCGGAGATCATTACCGCCACCGACAAATTCACCGATTACTTCAACCTGATGAAAACTAATGCAGGTTGGTTTATTGTCGATAAAATCTCCACACGAACCCCACATAAAACAGTCGAACGTCCAATTGCCAAGCCCGAAAAGGAAATTATCATGGAAGGGTTCAGGCGCCCGTGGAGTATGGCGTTCCTATCAGAAGACGAAGCACTGATCACTGAGAAGGAAGGCGACCTGGTGAAAATCAACCTGCTTAAAAAAGAAAAGATCAGGATTAAAGGTTTTCCAAACGATGTTGCGGATAGTATTGCTTTTTATCACCCGGGTGATAACTCTGGCAAATTTGAAATCGTACTCGACCCTGATTTCAAAAAGAATAAGTACGTCTATATCTCCTATGCATCACAAAATAAAAAAGGAAAGACCACCAAAATTATCCGGGCGGTGCTGGAAAAGGATTCATTGCAAAAAATACAAACACTTTTTGTGGCAACTCCACATACGTTCGACCGTCATCACTACGGAGGTGGAATGACTTTTGGCCCAGACGGCAAACTTTACTTTACCATTGGCGAACGGCTTTTCAATGAAAAGAGCGAGCCGTCCTTGCCGATCGCACAAAACGTTCAGGACAAGCGGGGAAAAATATACCGGATCAATCCCGATGGAAGCATTCCAAAAGACAATCCCAACTATGGTGCTCAAGCAACTCCAGGGTTATATGCCATCGGCATCCGCGCAGCACAGGGCATAACCGTACATCCGGTTACGAATAAAATCTGGTTCAGTGAACACGGTACGCATCAGGGTGACGAGATCAATATCCTGAAACCTCACGCGAATTATGGCTGGCCCCTGAAGACTACTGGAAAATACAGGTTCAGTGAATATGCTCCTCCTGCCACACAGGATACGCTTACCGATCCGGCATGGTACTGGATGCAAACGGTAGCTCCTACAGGATTACTTTTCTACACCGGAGATGAATTCCCCGCATGGAAAAATAATTTACTGGTTGGCGGGTTATCAAGGGGTAGTCTCTGGCGAATGACTGTTGAAGGCGACATCATCCGGAGTGCTGAAGAGTTATTTGTCGATGACCGAAAGAGATTGCGAAAAGTAGTACAAAGTCCGATGGGTAAATTGTATGTATTGACAGATGAAATGAACGGTGCATTGATCCGCATTAAAACCGAATCCGTCAAGTAAATCAATTTCAAGACAAGACAGATCAACTTAACTAGGGATTCTTCGCTCGCACCTAACATCCCACAGATGGCGGAGGTAGAAAGCGATCAGCGTTCTGGAAAATCGTGACGGATAGGTTTAGCGGATCACCTGCCGCATTTTTTTAGAAACACAACAACTTGGGTTTTTCTTCTGTACTATATCTGACGTTACCGAAAAATAAACGAGCTTTGCGGCCTACCCTCTTTGTCACTGTAAAGACACCGTTTTAAACTATTCACAAAATCTAAAATCAAAATGAAAAACTCATTAACAAAACTGATCGTTTGTGCCACACTTATGCTGGCGCTTGTTGCCTGCGATGATGACGATTCAACATCAACAACTTGCGAAGGAGCAACCATGGAGGCCACCATTAATGGAACAGACATTAGCAACTTCAAGTTTAACAACACCCTGCTTAAAGTCGAGGGCACCAAGCGAATGGATATTCGCGCCACTGATTCCAATGGTCGCCAGCTAATCATTACCATAAGCGATCAAACCGGAAGTGCAGGCAATGGCATTACAACAGACGAATACATTTCATTTGCTGACATTACAACCGGCACCGAAAACACTTTTTTCTTCACCATAATACAAGGCAGTGTTTCGTACAGCTTTATAGAGGGATCGCTGGATATTACCAGTTGTGATGCCGATGAAAAAAGAGTTTCGGGCACTTTTTCGTTCGAGGACGATGAGTTTGAAGTAACATCAGGTTCGTTCGAAAATCTGTGCTACAAGGTTAACTGATACCCAACACAAAAGAGTAAAATGGCTTGGCCGGTTCGGCCAAGCCATTTTACTTTCTGTACGAAAGCCGAACCATCATTGTGCCTGGCGAGATCTTAGGGAGATCATTGCGATACATGCATGGGTCGATGCATGCCAGCTGAACAACCATGCAACATCCCTAAACACCACTCCCTGCAGATACTCGTTTGTCAATTATGAACCATCAAACAAATCCTGAATCAATCACTGGTACCCCCAGAAAACTAATGCATCGAATACTTTACAAAATCATCCGAAGCGCACCAAAACGGTGCGCTTCGGATTAGGCTTTTTAGCAGCAAGACTTCTTCTCCACCCCAGCCTTATCCAGCAACATTTCCAACGGACAGAACCGTGTAATGGAAGATTGAACAAGGTTGATTCCAACAAATGCTGCCAGGCCAAGCCAATAGATGCTGATGAAGTAAGCTAATGTGATACTGATTAACACCATGGTTCCTGCCACAGCTCTTACAATTCTTTCTCTCATGTTATTTCAATTTAATCGTTGATTTCACTCTTCGTCTCGTGCGCTTACACAACAAACTATCCTGGTACTCTTTGCATACCAGCGCCCAATTGTCTTGCGCTTTATCGAACAATTGGAAATAAGAATTTCTAGGGTTCAAATTCACTGAAAGCATAAACTCGCTCGGTTTAGTATGTGGATTGCTCAACCGGAACAATAAAGGCCCGAATGGGGAACCCTGTTTTATTCGCAGCATTATGTTCCCGGATCAGTTCCATTGCTTTTTCTGTTTTAGCCTGCTCGGTAAAACTGAATACCAAAATGGAATCGAATTGCGCTGTGCCATGGCTGAACCAATTGTCCAGCAGGGGTGCATTTTGATAATCCTTAAAACCAATGGTCTCGGTTACGCTAAAGACTGGTATAGCCGCTTTGTTTAAGATATCGGCCACAGTCTTCTGATACTCTTTCAGGCTTGTTACAAATAATAGTTTCATGGTTGATTTGATTTATTTGTTATACTGTTCACGCATCATCTTGAAGTAGATAAGCGGCACCACAAGAAGCGTGAGGAAAGTTGATGTGATTGTTCCTCCCATCAGGGAGATGGCCAGCCCCTGGAAGATCGGATCGAACAGAATGATTACAGCACCCAACACAACCGCCCCGGCAGTTAACAGAATGGGTGTTGTTCGCACTGCTCCTGCTTCAATGATTGCCTGCTTTAACGGAATACCTTCCTCCAGGCGAATGTTGATGAAGTCAATCAGCAACACCGAGTTGCGCACCATCACACCGGCAAGCGCGATGAAGCCAATCATGGACGTAGCGGTGAAGTATGCTCCCAGCATCCAGTGGCCAAGTACAATTCCAATGAGGGAAAGCGGAATAGCCGCCAGCATCACCACCGGAACTTTGAAGTCCTGGAACCATCCCACAATGAGCATGTAGATCATGATGATCACTACACCAAATGCAATTCCCAGATCACGGAAAACTTCGTAGGTAATTTGCCATTCGCCATCCCATTTCAGTGTGAAGTTGTCTTCAAACTCGGGTTGCTGATTGTAGGATTCCTCCAGTGAATAACCGTTCTTAAGTTGAATGGTCTTGAGCTTATCAGAAATCTCTCTGATCGCATAGAACGGACTCTCTAATTCGCCCGCCATATCCGCCAGTACATAGACTACGCGTTTTTGATTCTTCCGGTAAATGCTTTTCGCTTTGATGCGCGTATGAATGGTTACCAGATCGCCCAAGGCGATGGCATTACCCATCTGATTAATCACCGTGAGGTTGCGGATGTCATGGATACTACTTTTATCAGCATCACCCAGTTGCAATACAATGTTTACTGGATCGAAAGTAACCGGATTATGAAGCACACCCGCAGGCATATTCGACAAGGCCGCGTTGAGGGTAGCTACTATATGTGCAGGCGCAACGCCATAGCGCATAGCCTTTTCCTTGTCTACTTCTACACTATACTCCAGTTGATCGGCTTCGGTCATCCAATCGGTGTCAACAATGCCATCTGTACCTTCAATTAAATTCTTTACCTGCGCTGCAATGCGTATCTGTTCATCATAATCAGGACCGTAAACTTCTGCCACAATGGTTGATAGTACCGGAGGGCCTGGAGGCACTTCCACCAGTTTTACATTGGCGTTATACTTTTGTGCAATCTTTTGAATTGCCGGGCGCAGTTCCTTTACAATCTCATGACTTTGAATACTCCGGTCTTTTTTATGTGCCAGGTTCACCTGTATGTCGGCTACGTTTTCGCCACTGCGCAAATCATAATGACGAACCAATCCATTGAAACTGATGGGGCCAGCCGTACCCACATAGCCCTGATAATTTCTAACCAGTTTCTGCTGGGCGAGGTGTTGTGAAATTTCTTTTGCCACCACAGCCGTTCGTTCGAGCGTGGTGCCTTCAGGCATATCAATCACCACCTGAAATTCATTCTTATTATCGAACGGCAACATTTTTACCGCCACCCATTTTGTATAGAAGAATGATACCGATACAAGCAGCACGACTACCGTGCTTACCATAAACGTCCAACGCTTCCAGCGCACCTCAAGCATCGGGTTGATGAAGGCCTTATACAATTTATAAATCGTTGACTCCTCCAGCGTTGCCGGTGCCTTGTCGTTATGACCTTCTTTCTCGCGCAGGAAAATATAGCCGAGATAAGGTGTGAGCGTAAGGGCCACTACCAATGAAAGCATCATGGCGATAGACGCACCTATTGGCATCGGACTCATGTACGGTCCCATCATGCCAGACACAAACGCCATGGGTAGCACAGCAGCAATCACCGTGAAGGTGGCCAGGATCGTGGGATTACCAACTTCGTTGATTGCAAAGAGTGCAGCCTGCAAAAACGGAAGGCGCTTCAACTTGAAATGCCGATGCATATTTTCTGCAATGATGATCGAATCGTCTACTACAATACCGGTGATAAACACCAGCGCAAAGAGCGTAATACGATTAAGGGTGTAATCCAGGAAGTAATAACTAAACAATGTCAACGCAAACGTTACGGGCACGGAAAGAAACACCACCAGCCCTCCGCGCCAGCCCATGGCCAGCATAACAAAGAGTGTAACGGCCACTACAGCAACAAACAAGTGAAGTAACAATTCAGAAACTTTTTCAGAAGCCGTCTCTCCATAATTTCTTGTTTCGGTTACCTGTACATCGTCAGGGATTAGTTCTTTTTTCAGGTGTTCTACTTTACTAACAATACGCTCCGAAAGTTTCATAGCGTCTGTGCCTTTCTTCTTGGCGATCGAAAGTGTAACAGCAGGATACGCTGAGTTGAATTTTGCGGCTTCAGCCTGATCATGCTGGCCGTACCCATAAAACACATACTGCGATGGCTTCTCAGCTCCCTCTTCAATGGATGCCACTTGCTTCAAAAAAACCGGCTGCCCATTGGTTGAGCCTACAATCAGGTTGCCTACTTCTTCGGCTGTGGTTAGAAAATTTCCTGCTACAACCGAAAGAACGGTATCGCGGCTGACCAGATTACCAGCCGCCAACTGGGCGTTACTGCCTTGCAACTGCTGACGGACACTTAGAAAATCAACACGGCTTTGGGCCATCTTGTCTTTATCCAGTGTAACATTCACCTGTCGACTTCTTCCGCCCAGAATAGCAATAGACGCCACATCCGGTATCTTTTTGATTTCGTTGCTCAGTACTTGCCCCAGTTGCTTGAGTTCATAGTCGTTGTAATTTTCACTCCACAGGGTTAGTCCAAGAACCGGCACGTCATCGATGGCACGTGTCTTTATCAACGGCATCATCATACCCGCAGGCATCTTGTCCATGTTCTTCATCAGCTCGTTGTAGAGTTTCACCAGTGAGCGTTCAATGTCTTCACCCACATAAAACTGAACGATCAACATCGCCTGTCCTTCCATGGATGTTGAGTACACATACTCCACGCCCTTAACATTGGAAATAATCTTCTCCAACGGCTGCGATACTCTTGCCTCCACTTCTTTTGGTGATGCACCCGGATAGCGGAGAAAAATATCGGCCATCGGCACATCAATCTGTGGTTCTTCTTCCCGTGGTATAAGCATCGTGCTATACCCGCCTATGAGCAGAAAGCCAATCATCAGCAGAATCGTTAACTTCGACTGGATGAATGCTTTTGCAATATTTCCTGACAAACCTTCTTTCATACTAGAATCGTTTTTTTGCTACCCAAGGGGTAACCGTTAATGTTGTGTGTGACTACTTTATATGGATCGGAACACCGTTATACAACTTGCCTTCGCTGGTCACGATGAATTTCTCTGTACTGTTCAATCCGGAAAGCACTTCAATCTGATTACCCTGTGTTTCTCCTAACCGTACCCACCGTAGTAAGGCTGTTTGATTTTCGGTGATGGTATATAAGCCGGTGAGTTGATCGTTGGTTACAATGGCTGATGCTGGCACCCATACCGTTGTGCTGTTTGAATCTATACCTGTTTGAAATGATACCGTAACGTTCATACCTGCGTAGAGGTCATTTGTTTCGCGGGTTGGAAGTGCAATCTTAACGGAGTATCGTCCGTTACTGAATTGTGACGAAGGACTTACTTCCGACACTTTACCGCGCAAGGTCTTGCCCGATGACTTCATAAAAATCTGCGCCTCTGTGCCCTCCTTTACTTCAGCAATCTCCGTCTCTGATACGGAAGCACTAACCTCGTAATTTCCTGCTTGCTCTATCACCAACAGCGGAACACCAGGGGTAGCCATACTTCCGGCATCACTGTTTTTTTGTGTGATCACACCATCGAAGGGAGCCGTGAGGTTGGTATAGGCAAGCATAGCCTCCGCCTCGTGTTGCATCTGTCGGGCTGCTTCTGCTTTAGCTTTAATTGAATTGTATTGCAGTGTAACACGCTCAAACTCCTTGGTGGATGCACTGTTCTCTTTGTAGAGTTCTGCAAAGCGTTCGTAATCTTTTTGCGCATCCTCCAACGCAGCTTCTGCCTCCGTAACCATTGCCCGTGCCTGTGCACGCCTGGCAAGTATGTCGGTATTATTTATGGTGGCGAGCAATTGTCCTTTTTTCACTCTGTCGCCTGGCTTTACCGTAATACTGTTGATAAAACCCATGATGCGCGTGCTGATCATGGCCGACTCTTTTGACTGAATCTGACCACTTACGCGAATGGCAGGTTGAGCAGACACATTGGCCTCACCCAAGGTTACGGTTACGGGTTCAACTTTCTTATGCTCCGCTTCCTGATTGGTTTCAGCGCAAGCGGTTAACAAAATACTAACACCAACCAGCAGCGTTAGTGAAGATGTCTTAAACTGTATATTCATGTGATTTATTTTTTAATTTTCTGTTGATGTTAAAAATTGCAAGTAGGCTTGCGCGGTGTTCAGGACAAATAAAGCTTGAGCGTAGTTGAGCTTTTGCTGGGATAAGGCTGTCTGCGATTGCAGGATATCATTGGTTGTTACCAGACCTTGCTGGTAACGGTTCTGCAGTATGCGCAAGGCTTCCGAAGCCTGATTCACCGCAGTCTCATACTGCTTTACTGAAATCAAGGCATCCTCACGCTGACGAAGTGTCTTGTTCAACTCAAGCTGACTTTGTTGTTTTTGATATTTCAATTGCTCCATTGATTTATCGCGTTCAATTCGCTGTTGAGCAATTTTGTTTTGCGTGGCCGTTCCGTTGAATACTGTCCACGACAGTTGTGCTCCGGCAAGGTATGACGATGCACCGAAGCCAAATGCTTCTTTGTCGTTAATCAGGAATTCTGCAAAACCATTTACGCGCGGCAGGTAAGCCATCTTCGCGGATTTCATCATCATGCTTTGCGCACTGACGGCCGACTGCATGGCTTGAAAATCAGCGCGTGTTGCCGGAACTTCTGCTCGTACAGAATCGAGAACTGCGGTGCCCGATATCTCCTTAACCTGATACGTTGTGCCCGTGGCTGTTCCCATTAACAGGCTGAGATAGTCCGATGCATTTTGTATGTTACTCCGGGCCATGGCCACCTGACTTTCAGTAGCGGCCACCTGCACCTGAACATTCAGCACATCCGATTTTTGCAGAAGACCTTTTTCAAAGCGATTATTCGTTGCACTGTAGATTGCGCTGATGGTTTGAACCGCCTCCTCAGCAACCGCGTTGGCCTGCCACGCCAACTGCAATTGAGCATACGCCTTTTGCACCTCGAACACGAGGTACTCCGTTGCCCGCTGCGACTTGAACGCATAGATTGCTCTTTGCTCATGTGCAGCCTTGCGCAGGTACACCATATCCATATTGAGAATTGGTTGCTCCCACGTTGCCTTTGTCATAAAATTTTGCGTAGCCGAAGGATCGTTAAGTAACTCCGGATTAAAGTCGGCCGGTGTTATCGATTCCTGCTGGAGTTTGAAACCGAAGGCATTCAAGGGGTTACTCGTTGTGAGTGCCGTATAACTCACCTTAAGTTGAGGAAGGAATACTGCGCTCGTTTGCTTGAATTTTGCGTCAGCCTGTTGTTCATCCAGCGAAGCCAGAATAAGCTCGCTGTTGTTATTGATCGCTGAGGCTATTGCCTCCTCTAATACTAGTGGCACAGCGTTTTGTGCAAGCAGGGGAATTGATAGTGAACATGCGGCTACCAACAACCCGGTTAATACTTTCTTCATCTCGTTTGAAAATTTTAACAAAAGTATTCCGGTGCTCAACCCTGTACTGTGACTTACGTCACGCTGAATTTTTTTTGTGCATTATTTTATAAATAAAAAAGGTGACTGCTTCGAAAGCAATCACCATTCAGCACCACGGCTTTATTGAATAGTAAAATAAAAAAAGGCAATGTAAGACTTCCGGATAGCCGGGCATGATCCGCTTACTTACTGATCATCCTCTTTTATTGTGTTGTTAGGACTGAAACTTTTAGCCAGCAATAAACCCACAACACCACCATACATTGTGCTGTTAACCGGGGAGGAAGTAATGGCGCAACTTCCACTTGTACACCCCACATAATACCAATACAGGTAACCACCGGCTGCGCCTATTACCAATCCTACTCCCCAGATCATCCAACGTCTCATACCAAATCGTGTATTAAATAATGTTTCCTTTCCAGCTCATGATGCCTCCGGCCAGGTTGTACACCGCAAAACCGCGCTTTGCCATCAAGCCACAGGCTTGTCCACTGCGACCACCGCTGCGACAGTACACGAAGTACGTCTTCGATTTATCTAACAAGTCTACCTTGTTGATGAATGAAGCGCCCATCACGTTGATGTTGATCGATTCTGGAATTCGTCCGCCCCTGAATTCTTCTTCTGTGCGTACATCAAGAATAACAGCATTGGCTGTTTCTTTTACTTTCTTTTGAAACTCGTTGCCGGACAAGTCTTCAAATGCTTTTAATCTTAAATTGAACATTTCTATTTTGTGTTTATTGTTTTTGTGCACTGATAATCCGTTCGTGGAACATTTGTTTCGGCAAGTGCCTTGAAGCCCCCTGCAATATCAATCACATTGTTCCATCCTCTTGCTTTCAAAATGGAAGCAGCAATCATGGAGCGATAACCACCGGCACAATGCAGGTACACTTCACCTTGCTTCGGTATTTCAGCAAGATGATCATTCAGATAATCCAGGGATATATTCCGGGCATCGGTTATGTGCTCTGCTGCGAACTCACCTGGTTTGCGTACATCGATAACGAAAAGCTTTTGCTGCTGCATCCGTCTGGAAAATTCGCTGGCAGAAATGGAGTCGATGGAATCGATAGATTTGCCCGCCTGCAACCACGATTTCATTCCGCCTTTGAGGTAGCCTAACGCATTGTCGAATCCCACGCGGGCAAGGCGTGTTACCACTTCTTCTTCCCGGCCTTCGTCTGCAATAATTAAAAGCGGGTGATTTACTCCCGGAATCAAGGAGCCTACCCAGGGTGCAAAGCTTCCTTCAATACCGATGTTAATGGAATTTGGAATAAAGCCCTTGGCGAACGTCTGTGCTTCGCGGGTATCCAATACCAGGGCACCTGTTTCGTTTGCTACCAATTCAAATTCTTCCGGAGAAAATGAGCGCAAGCCTTTTGTCAACACGGCATCAATACTCTCATATCCTTCCTTATTCATTTTAACATTTTCAGGAAAGTAGGCCGGAGGTGGCAGTAATCCATCCGTTACTTCGTTGATAAATTCATCGCGCGTCATGGTTGCGCGCAGGGCATAGTTGGTTTGCTTCTGGTGGCCCAGGGTGTCAACGGTCTCTTTCGACATATTTTTTCCGCAGGCCGATCCGGCTCCGTGAGCAGGATAAACAATAACATCATCCGCCAACGTCATGATTTTATTTCGCAGCGAGTCAAACAGCATGCCCGCCAACTCTTCCTGTGTCATGTGCGCTGCTTTCTGTGCAAGATCCGGACGACCAACATCGCCAAGGAAAAGTGTATCGCCACTGAAGATTGCATAGTCCTTACCCTCTTCATCTTTCAACAAATAGGTTGTGGACTCCAGGGTGTGACCGGGCGTATGCAACACCTTGATGGTAATTCGCCCTACTTTTAATTCTTCGTTGTCTGCTGCGATATGTGCATTGAAAGCAGGCTGCGCGGTAGGACCATATACAATTGTAGCACCGGTTTTCGCAGCCAAGTCAATGTGCCCGGATACGAAGTCAGCATGAAAGTGCGTCTCCAGTACATATTTTATGCGTACGCCATCCGCTTCGGCTTTAGCGAGGTAGGGTTGAACCTCACGCAATGGATCTATGATGACAGCTTCATTTTCAGAGCGGATGTAGTAGGCGCCTTGCGCCAGACATCCGGTATAAATTTGCTCGATTTTCATCTTGTGTTTTTTTTAATGATTCAAGTACGGGTACAAAGTTCGGCACCCGAAGCGGCCCATTCAGTGATTAAAGTCACGCAAGGCTAAAATTCCTGTTTCTTTTACGATAACAAACAAAGCAACCGCGAGGGCAAACCAGCCAAAACCGGATTTCAGTTTCCTCCCTTCGAAGAATTTCGTGAGGTAAGTTCCTATGAACACCCCCGCCACGGCAAGTGCCGTAAGCGTAAAAAGAAACTCGAAATTGATTTGTTTTACGAGGTTCAAATTTCCGAATACACCAATGAGCGAGTTACTCGCAATAACCACTAGCGAAGTTCCTAAAGCGCGTTTCATGGGTAGCCCAAGAAATACGATGAGCACTGGAATAATAAGGAAGCCACCCCCTGCCCCCACAATTCCTGTAATGATTCCAATAACCGAACCCAGAAGAATGACAGCGATATAATAATGGTTTACGAAATACCGCTCGCCCGCCTGCTTATCGCGAATCATACGCAGCGAAGCTAGTATCATAATAACAGCAAAAAATAACATGAGCGCCATGTCGCGTGTAATCACCAGGGTTTCCGACAGGCGTATACTTTCCGGAATCTGTGGGAGTACGAAATGGCGGGTAACATAAACAGTTGCTGTTGAAGGAATGGCCAGCAGCAGCGCACTTCGCAGATCGATCGTTTTGCTTAAAACTCGTTGCACTCCACCAACCAGCGAAGTTACTCCTACAATAAATAATGAGTAAGCCGTTGCAAGCGTTGGTTCAATATGAAACAAGTAGACGAGTACGGGTATGGTAATGATGGAGCCACCACCCCCGATGAAGCCCAATGATATTCCGATAAGCGCGGCAGCGGCATAGCCAACCCACAATTCCATAGCCTTTGTAATTTTTACTACAAAGATGGCCGTGGTGATCGGGCTAGTCCGTGACTGGAGTCACACTGGTTATAAATTCAGTAAGGTAATCTCGTTACGGGAAATGGAAATTCGCTTTTGTGTTTCGAGTTTTTTCAACAGGCGTGAAATCACTTCGCGTGAGGAGTTCAAATCATCGGCAATTTCCTGGTGCGTAACGGTGATCTTGTTTGTCTTTAACGATTCAAATTGTCGCTTCAGATAGAATTCAAGCTTCTGATCCATCGAATGGAAAACAACCTGATCGATAACCTCCAGTAATTCGGAAAACCGGGCGCGGTATGTTTCCAACACAAAGTAATACCATTGCCGGTAGTCCTTCATCAGCATATCCATGTGCTGAATGGGTATTTCCATTGCTGTTACCGGAGTCATGGTTTTGGCCTTTATGGCTGAGGTCTCATTTTTCGCTGCGCAGATCATAGACAATGCACACGCGTTTCCTTTCTCCAGGTAGTAGAGAAAAAACTCTTCACCATCGTCTCCCTCGCGGTAAAGTTTCACGCGGCCATCCAATATCAAAAGCGAATTCTTAAAGTATTGCCCGGTGCGCATCAGCATCTCTCCCTCTTCAAATTCCACCCTGTTGCCAATCTTTTCAAGGTGGCTAATCAGTTCTTTATCGAACTGAGGAAACAGCTCTCGTAACTCCATGCGTTTAGGTCGTTTAAGTTTTCAGTCATAAAGTAACCAAAATCAAGCTTTCTAAGTTGCAACGGCTCTTCAAAATCCAGAGAATCTGCCTGTTAATCTTCACGCTGCACAACCTATCCCTTACGGTTAGCAATTGATTGATTATATTTCTGCAAGGTTGAATTTCCCACCCTGTTATGGAAACTGCAACAGTAAGCATTACCCTTGTTCCGCTAAACAACAAAAATTACCTTCAATTCGATTTCACCGGACACTTAACTGAAGCGGCCGCCATCAGGGCCATCGAGCACTGGAAGATGGAACTTGAAAAACTCAACTCGAAAGACACAAAGATCGATTTGATTTACAACTGTGTTACCATGACAGGATTTGATACCAACGCCAGAAGAGCCTGGCAAGACGCCATGCATGCACTTCAATCGCGAACGAATGAAATTTGGATTATCAGTGATAATATTTTTATTCTGGGAGCCGCCAAAACGATGGGGTTATTAACGCGGTTCACCATAAAAGCGGCAAAGTCAATTAAGGACATAAAGCCCTAGCCTAGCCGGATCTACGCGGATAGGCCTTTCACGAACAGCCGAACACACCAGGCAGGCCATGTTATCTTTTCATCATCATTTCTTTTCTGATTTGGAAAAAGTCAACTTAGTATCGTAATATTGCGTTATTACGGCACGTATGGGAATAACAAAATCCGAACTCTTCAAAAAACGTCAGAATCGCATCGCGAACCTGGCCAAGGCCTTTGACCATCCGGCCCGGGTGGCCATCCTCGAGTATTTGCTCAGTCATAATACCTGCATTTGCAACGATCTGGTAGACGAACTGCCCTTGTCGCAGTCCACCATCACACAGCACTTAAAAGAATTGAAACGAATCGGCATCATTAAAGGAGAAGTGGAAGGCCCCAAGGTGAACTACTGCATCGATGAACGGGTGTGGGACGAAGCAAAAGATATGTTCCTGAACCTCTTCACCAAATTTGTAAAAAAGAACGACTGCTGTTAGTCTCTTTTTTTTGAACAATCGTAACGCAATATTACAATATCACATAACCTGAAATCATTACCATGTCAACCCGAAATGCATTACGCCAGGCACTCCAGGCAACTGTTGATAACCTCATGAACGAGTTTGATCAAATACCGGCCTCGCGAAAAGAGACGCTAAGCCTGTTGGTAAGCTTTGTTGAACGCAAGATCAGGGAGGGGCATACCGTCTACCTAAACTTTATCTGCACACATAATTCCAGAAGAAGTCATTTATCACAGCTATGGGCGCAGGCTGCGGCTCATCATTTCAACATACCGAATGTAGTCTGCTTCTCTGGCGGAACAGAAGCAACGGCCTTTAACCCCAGGGCGGTGAAAGCCATGCAGGAGGCAGGATTTCTTATCCAGTTGAAAAAAGATGGCCACAACCCCACGTACGAAGTTCACTATGCTGAAAATACTAAGCCGGTTATCGCCTTCTCCAAAAAATATGATGATCCCTTCAATCACAACAACGACTTCGCAGCGGTGATGACGTGTTCGCATGCCGATGAGAACTGTCCGTTGGTTTTCGGTGCATCCGCCCGCATAGCGCTTACCTATGACGATCCCAAGAACTTTGATGACACTCCGCAAGAAGCCGAAAAATACACGGAGCGTGTTAACGAAATCGGGCGCGAAATTCTGTTCGCATTCTCAAACGTAAAAGCCTGATCAATGTATGAAGAATCAAACTAAACTTGGTTTCCTCGATCGCTACCTCACGCTGTGGATTTTTCTGGCGATGATCGTTGGTGTTGGGCTCGGCAACATTCTTCCGGTTGAACAATTGATGAGCACCTTCCAGGTGGGCACAACCAATCTGCTCATTGCGACAGGCCTTATCATTATGATGTACCCGCCCCTGGCGAAAGTTCGCTATGAACACTTAGGCAAGGTATTCAAGAATGTAAAGGTTATCAGTCTTTCCCTGCTTCTGAATTGGATCATCGGACCGATACTCATGTTTTTTCTTGCTATTATTTTCCTGCGCGACAAACCCGAATACATGGTCGGCCTGATCCTGATTGGTCTGGCACGTTGCATTGCCATGGTACTGGTGTGGAATGATCTGGCAAAGGGAGACAAAGAGTACGCAGCGGGGTTAGTCGCGCTCAACAGCATTTTTCAGGTATTGTTCTACAGTGTGTTTGCCTGGTTATTCATCACGGTACTTCCACCCTATTTTGGCGTGAAAGGAACGGTGGTAAACGTAAGCATGCGCAATGTGGCTGAAAGTGTTTTCCTGTATTTAGGTATTCCGTTCATTGCCGGATTTCTGACACGTTACTTCTTTATGAAAGCCCGGGGCGAAGCATGGTATGTTCAGCATGTTGTGCCGAAGATCAGTCCGCTTACACTGATCGCGTTACTCTTTACTATTGTGATCATGTTCAGTTTCAAAGGAAAGATGATCGTAGATATTCCATTCGATGTGCTTCGCATTGCTGTGCCGCTGGTAATCTACTTCATTCTTATTTTCGTTTTGAGTTTTATACTCGCCAAACGCATGGGCGCTAACTATGAAGAAAATGCTTCGGTATCCTTCACGGCCACCGGAAATAATTTTGAACTCGCCATTGCTGTGGCCGTGGGTGTCTTTGGCATTCATTCCGGTCAGGCCTTTGCCGGAGTAATCGGGCCACTCATTGAAGTACCCGCGCTAATACTACTGGTAAATCTGGCATTCTGGTTTCAACGAAAATTATACGCAACTAAAACTACATCATGAAGAACCGGTTCGATGTAATTGTGATTGGTGGCGGGCAAAGTGGCTTGGCTGCCGGATATTACCTCAGGCGCACAGGGTTATCGTACATCATTCTTGATAATCAGGAAGAACCAGGAGGCGCCTGGCTTCATGCCTGGAAATCGCTTCGTCTGTTTTCGCCTGCACAATGGAGTTCATTGCCCGGAATGATTATGACTGGCGGAAGTGACTACTACCCCACGCGCGATGTTACCCTTGCGTACCTAAAATTCTATGAGGAGAAATATAAGTTGCCCGTTAAAAGACCGGTGGATGTAAATACGGTGCAAAAGATTGATAACACCTTTGTACTTGATACCTCCGATGGAAAATACTTTGCAACGGTTGTTATAAGCGCCACAGGTTCGTTTCGCAATCCATACATTCCCCACATTGAAGACATGGCCTTGTTCAAAGGAAGAATGCTCCACTCGAGTCAATACAAGTCGCCAGAGGAGTTTGAAGGCAAGCGTGTTGCCATTGTAGGCGAAGGAAACTCGGGGGCACAAATTCTGGCCGAAGTATCACAAGTAACGGGTACGTTATGGATCACCCAAAAAGAACCGCGATTTCTACCCGATCATGTCGATGGCCGGTTTCTGTTTGATGCCGCCACGCGAATGTATGAATCGCAAAAAATGGGCAAGGCGTATAAGCCTCCATCGCTTGGAGATATTGTAATGGTAGAGTCTGTAAAAGATGCGCGAACGCGTAAAGTACTCAAGAGCGGCAGGCCTTTTCAAAAATTCACAGAAGACTCTATTATCTGGTCCAACGGTCATGAAGAAATGATTGATGTTGTAATTTTCTGCACCGGATTTAAGCCCTCGCTCAAGCACCTGGAACCGCTCAACGTGGTAACAACTGAATGTAAAGCCGAAACGCTTGGAACAAAATCAATGCAGGTTGAAGGACTCTGGTTTATCGGCTACGGTAATTGGACAGGCTTTGCCTCGGCCACGCTGATTGGGGTTGGCCGATCCGCTAAAGTAACGGTAGAAGAAATTAGTACATACCTTTCACATGGCGCTGTCAAAGCAGATGCGTTAACGGGTATCTGCCCAGGCTGAAAGTAAATCGCGTTGCGTCTTTTTCCAACCCGACTCGTCTTTGTAAGGTAAAATTATTCTCTATGATGAACTCCCTCACAACAAATTGGAACGCTCTTCACGGCAAACTCAGGGGATTTGTATTTAACCGGGTAAAGGACAAAGCCGTGACCGATGATATTATCCAGGATGTGTTTCTAAAAGTTCAGTCAAAGATTGGTCAGCTTAGCGATGATCATAAGATTTCCAGTTGGGTTTTCACGATTGCTAAAAATACAATCGTGGATCACTTTCGAAAAAAAAATATCGTCATTAAAGCAGTTGACCTGGATTGGGAAAGCGATATGAAGGCCCTAAACGAATGTGCCAGTCAATGCGTGCAACAAACGCTGGCCACGCTCCCTGCAAAATACCGTGAAGCGCTGGAACTAACCGAGATGCAGAATGTATCTCAACTTCAACTGGCGGATCGGCTTCAACTTTCGTACTCCGGTGCCAAGTCGCGCGTGCAGCGCGCCCGTCAGCTGCTGAAAGAAAAGCTAGACGAACTATACCGCATTGAGATGGATAAATACGGAAACGTGGTTGTCTGCGAAAATAAATCGGCTTGCTCCTGCCACGATTCTCATGCTGAAAACTGTAAGTGAGCAGAGATAACCCTGCTCACTTGATTGATGAATACTAGCAACAACCGCTAGTCATTCCTCCACAGCAGTCGTTATCGCCACCGCAGCAACCTGGATCAAGATAATTTTCCATAAAAGTTTGAATTTAGATTTTTACTTAATGATCGACTGATCATTCATACCCTAAGACGATCCCGCATTCTAAAAGACGCAATTTTTCCGGTGAGTCTTTTTTAAACCCTTTTCGTCTAAGTGAAAAAAAAGATATGAAAAGCAGTGCTTCACTTTTACTTATTGTTTTTACCGGACTTTTTTCAAAATCGTTTTCGCAACAGGCAACACGTGAATTGGCTCCGGTCAGAGGTCACTATAAACAATTGCAACAATTCAGCCCGAAACCAACACCATCAAATGGGGAATTGGATAAAAAGAAATTTATAACCGACAACGAAACCATTGCCAGACGTCTTAGCCTGAAACCGTTCTATCTCTACAATGTAAACCCGGATGCTTTCAACTTACCGGATGCACCAGCCAATAGCTCAGCACAAACGCGGGCGGAACTAAACTACTTACGTGCACTACAAGAAACCCGAACGCAGGAAGACATACGGGCCAGTCTTTTCTATGCTGATGTCTATTACAATCTCAGGGTAAAACCGGGTGATTCCACTTACCAGCTATATCGAAGAAATTTATTTCACATCGGCCGGTCAATTGGTTCGTGGTTCAATCCACAAACACTTCCGGTAACTACTGATTTCATGGCACGGGTATGGCAGGACGCGAGTTATTTCATCTGGTATTTCAAATTCAAGTATGCGCGGATCAGACCGTATAGTATTGAACCAACGCTAAAAAATATGCAAGACACTGATTGGGCGGCATATCCCAGCGGCCATGCAGCAAACTCCTACATCAATGCCTACATCTATTCAGAACTTGCTCCGGAGTTCACTGATTTCTTTATCAAGGATGCTTATGACATGGCCCACTCCCGAGAAATTATTGGCGTTCATTACCCAACGGACTCTGAATGTTCACGAATATTCGCCCGACAATTTGTTACTATGCTTTTCAAGAATGAAAAGTTTCTGGAAGACTTTCAACGGGTAAAAGCGGAATGGGCACTAAACGCCCGGGAATCTCTTAAATGAGTTGTCCACTACTTCAGCACTGCGCCTTTCTTTTCTGCCTTATCGAAGCGGGTAATAAAAGAGCAGTGCTGACAAAATTCTTCCACCAAAACACCCTTTAAAAAACCATCGCGCATCTTCACAAATCGTTCGCTGTTAAGAATATCCTGTAGGGATTGTTCGTTGATATTCCCCAATTTGATGGATCCGTTCTTATCCAGGCAACACGGCACTACTGTGCCATCGGCATGAATACCAATATGATTGATCGTACCATGGCACCGACCGCGCGTACCCTGATGAGGTAATGAAAATGAAGGCCACTCAAAACGAGAATCGAAATGCAGGTAAAGTCTGTTCCATATTCTTTTTGATTTGATTGCTCCGGTTTCTACATTCCGATTGATCGCTATATTAAAGTATGATTCAATTTTTTGAAACACCTCCTCGTTATCGGAATCATTACTTTGCTGATTCCATAAGCGGAAATTGATATAAAGCTCAGGTCGCTGCTCGGTAGCGAAGGCTGCAAATTCAAAAAGTGGCATCAGGTAAGGAACAAGATCACGGTGAGGAAAATTATCCTTAAAGGCCTGTATCGAAAAATTGATTTGCCGGATGCAACGTGAATTCAGGATGCGCTCCTGATGCCGCCTGATCAGCATACCATTGGTGGTGAGGTCGATTTGTGTGTCATACCGTTCGCACACATCCAGTATTTCTGAAAACTTAGGATGCGCCAGCGGCTCACCCAACAAATGCAGACAAACAATTTCAGCCAGCGGGGCAACCTCTTTAAGGGCGGCTTCAAATTCCTCCACGTTCATCACCTTCTTATCCTTCTCCACCACCGGACAAAACGAACACTGCACATTGCAGATGTTGGATATTTCCAGGTAGATTTTCTTGAACATGCTCTGGTTCGCTATTCTTCAGCACAAACGTAACTACTTTTACAGAAGATCGATAATCTTACTGCTGCTCTTCTATCGTTATTAACTCAAAGTAAAAAGCCTGACGCACCAAACTCGCGGTGTTGTTAGCATTGAGTTTATGCAACAGGTTTTTGCGATGGGTTTCAATGGTGGTTATGCTTACGAAAAGTTTCTCTGCAATCTCCGGGTTGGTTAATCCTTTGGCGATCAACTCCAACACTTCTTTTTCTCTGCGCGTAATCACCGGCTTGTCGGGTTGCCGCTGACGTAACGTTTGTACTACCTCCGCGCTTACCCAGGTTTTACCAATGGCCACTGCGCGAATGGCTTGCCATAACTCCGATTGGGTAACATTTTTGAGCACGTATCCCTTCGCTCCGTTGTCGAGCATGTCTTGAATAAAGCTACGTTGGTTGAATGAACTCACCGCCAGCACAGCTATTTCAGGATAGTTATCCTTAATATACTTACTCAACTCAATGCCCGATTGATCCGGAAGATTAATATCCATCAGGATTACATCAGGTTGTTCCTTCTTTAAATATGCCAGGCATGAAGCTGCGTTCATGGCATGGCCCGCATAGTCGATATCCTCAGCACCTTGCAGCAAGGCGCGAAGGCCTTCAATGACCATAAAGTGATCGTCAACGATGAAAACATTTATCTTCATGCTACCGGAAATTCAATGAGTACCGAAGTGCCGCTGCCCTCGGATTGTAAATGAATTCTCCCTTTTAAAAACGCTACCCTGCTTTTAATATTCTCCCACCCAATGCCACCGGCCTGCTCAAGCACGCGCGTGTCAAAACCTTTTCCATCATCTTCCACGGTTAACGACAATAAATTCTTATCAAGCGTGAGCTGTACAATTACCTGATTGGCCTGCGCATGTTTAATGCTGTTGTTCACCAACTCTTGTACAATGCGATAAATGGCAATGCTCATGCTTTGATCCAGATCAGCTTTCGCCTCCATGCCAATGCTCTGGTAATTCAGTTGAACCACATTGGTCTGATCGATCTCGTTACAAAAATCCTGCAAGGCCTTGTTCAGACCAAACCGCACCAACACTTCGGGCATCATGTTGTGTGCTACGCGTCTCATTTCTTTTATGGAACTGTCGAGCATATCAATGCTGCGTTCAAAGGCCTGTGCATTGTCAGGCGTCATAATTAAATTTCCTTTCATAGTTTGCATGGAGTGTTTAATGCCGCTCAGCATGCCGCCCAAACCATCGTGCAGATCTTTAGCGAGGCGTGTACGTTCCTGTTCTTCACCTTTCAGTACGGCTTCAGTGGCAGTGAGTTGTCTTTCGGTTTCTAATTCGATGATGCGTTGCTGTTGCAGCTTTTGTCGCTGGCGGTAAATCCTGTAGATAAAAATCGAGATCACGATCAGGGAGACCACGACTACAATCAGCAAATAGTTGTAAATGCTTTTCTGTTTGATCGTGGCTTGTTGTAAGCGAATCTGATTTTCCTTTTTCTCCGATTCGTATTTCGAATTCAACGCGGCCACCGTTTTGGCCTCCGCTTGAAGTTGGATCAGGTTTTCGATAGAATCGCCTTTGTTGAGGTAGTCGTTCATGCCTTTGTAATCGCGGGCTTGCTGCGCAATGTCAGAAAGAACCTGATAGGTCTTTCCTATTTCGTGCAGTAGCTTCAGTTCAATACTCAGGTTGAGTGACTGTCGTGCATAGTAATAGGCAGAGTCATTCTGTTCCTGATAAAACCAGTACGTACCCAGTCCGCGCAGCGCTATCGCTTCAAGCTCTTTTATCCCCATTTTCCGTGAGAGCATTAAAGCTTTTGAAAAATTTGCTTTTGGTTTTTTAAACTGTGCTGAGGCGATGTAGCTATGCCCAATGTTCAACACGGCATGGGCCAGTGTAAAATCATCACCGTTGCCTTCCGCTAACCTGCGTGACTCATCCAAGACCATAATCGCGTTATCGAATTGTTGCATGTAATTGTACACTACCCCCTGATTAAGTAATGCCTGCGAGAGAAGAAGTGAGTTATTGTTGTTGCGTGCAAAGCCAACGGCTGTTGTTAAATGGGTTAATGCTTTATCGTATTGTTTCAGATCGGTATAGCAAGTCCCCAGGTTTTGATTGAGAAGCAACAGTATATAAGGATCGTGCAGATCATGAGCAACCTTCTCTGCTTCCAGATAATACTTTACTGCGCTATCGAGTTTTTCCAAATAGAGATAGGAAGCGGCCACATTGCCCAGACAGGCTGCCAATGTTCTTCGGTTTCCAAATTCACGGGCCAATACTACACTTTCGAAATTCCATTGTAATGCTGAATCCAACAGTGCCTTCAGGTTGAGTACATACGTGAAGTTATTGATGAATTTTATTTTGCCTCGGGTATAACCCAGTTCATCCGACAATGCCTTGCATTGCCAATAATAATACGCGGCACTGTCAAGGTTGGTGCCCTCATACTGCTGACCGATGTTGATCAGCAACAACACTTTGTTTGTGTCTTCCTTCGCGTGTGGTAACAAGCGCAGCAGGCTGTCCAGATTCATAGGCGTTTGTGCCGCAAGAACTGTGTGTACAAATACCAAGATAACCAGGAGAATCTTTCGCATGAACCGGTGTTTTTTCAAAGGTATTAAATCTTTGCGGTGAACAAACTCCTGTTTTCAGGGGATAAATATGAAATCAAAAACCTGTGAAAGCAGGATTGTCGCACAGGGGGTTATCACGCAGCTTTACATAAATTTTAAATAGTACTTCTATGAAAAAGTTGTTTAGTCTCGCCATCCTTTTCATTACACTACTGGCTTGTGATTCGAACGAGGCCGATACACCAAAACCAAACATACCCCTACCCGAACTAACAACAACAGTTGTTTCAGCAATCACCCAAACCGGTGCAACTTCCGGTGGCACGGTGACGAATGCGGATAAAGTAGACGTAACGTCAAAGGGAGTTGTGTGGAGTACCACAGCAAATCCCACCATAGCGCTAACCACAAAAACAAGTGAAGGTGCCGGAACAGCATCGTTTGCCAGTGTGCTGGATAATCTCACACCGGCTACAACATACCATGTACGTGCCTATGCCACCAGTGAAGCCGGTACTGCCTATGGTGATGAAAAAACATTTACTACACTACCGCCAGCACCTCCCAAGGTTTATGTGGCAGTACAACTACAAAACGCGATCAACAAAGCACTCTACTGGCAGGATACGGACATCGTGCCACTTTCTGATGGGAGTAAACACGCTTTTGCAAAACGTATTGCTGTGAATGAAACCGGTGTATACATCGCAGGTAATGAACATAACGCATCCGGCAAGTATGTAGCAAAGTATTGGAAAGACGGAGTAGCTGTAGCTCTTTCGGATGGCACGCAGCATGCGTTTGCAGATGGCCTCTTTGTAAATGGCGCCAATGTATATGCAGCCGGATCGGAAGAAACGGCACAGCAACGAAGAGCTAAATATTGGGTGAACGGCACCGAAACGAATCTGACAACGGGTGCCAAACACGCAGTGGCCAATGGCGTCTTTGTAGCGGATAGCAAGGTGTATGTAAGCGGCTTCATGAACGACCCCATGGAAGTTGCGCGCTATTGGGTGGATGGCGTTGAAGTAATACTTGCACAATCGGATAATGCTGTGCGATCTGTTGCCAATGGAATTTTTGTGGTGGGGACTGATGTCTATGTATCCGGCTATCAGCAAATCAACTTTAGCGGCACCGGCCGATACGTAGCTACCGTATGGAAGAACGGTGTAATTACACTGCTTGGAAATACCGCCACCAACAGCTACGCAACCGGTGTGGTAGTGAACGATAATAATGTGTATGTATCCGGCTACGAAAACGAGAACAGCATTAACGTAGCAAAGTATTGGAAGAACGGAACAGCCGTACCGCTTTCAGATGGCACCGTTGATGAACATGGTTCCTCGGTTTTTGTTTCCAACGCAGGCGATGTATATGTGTCGGGCTATAGCGGAAATGTGAACACCGGCATTCAAGCTAAATACTGGAAGAATGGCGTGAGCCAAACCAACAACTCCGGTACGTATGCCTGGTCTGTTTGTGTTTACTAAAAGCTTTTAATCCTTCTTAAAAAATAAACTTATGAAAGTACGTAAGATCATGTCGGTTGGTTATTTGATACTGATTTTAACAGTAGCGTGCGGATCGGATGATGATACCTTTCGTTACGATGTTGATTCGTTGGGCGGAGTATGGATGAGCTTTAAAGCAGGCTCTGGTTTCGACAATGTTAAGTGGATTGTATTTGATGGTGAAGGTTATATTATTGATGACTTACCGCGCATGGGGCTTTATGAAATTACGGAAAGCGATCTTTCCAATTATACACTCGGCACTTACTCCGTGAGTGGCCGTAATGTTCAAGCCAGCACAGCGTACACCAGCTATACCTTCAACTGGGCGGACACGAACACACTTACCCGCGAAGGACACACCTACAAATTTTATCGCTGCACGGTAAAAGACAACATGCGGTTGAACGGATCGTGGACTACTTACTCCAACACCAGTGATCCCTACCTCGATCAGGATGGTGCACGCCCCGTACTTACACTAGGCAGCGATGGTACGTTTATCGATCGTGGACTTTGGGTTACAAACTTTACTGATCCTTACGCCAATGCTGAAGCCGCTCCCGGTAACGGCACATATCAAATTTTGAACTACACACTCATTCTAACCTATGGTGATGGGCGCGTAAGAAAGCGTTCGTTCACCGGCACAGTTAATCAAGATCCGTCCAACCATGCTGATCTCCTTTACATCGGCAACAATCCTGTACATAAACGCTAAGAGATATGAAAATACATACGCTATTTGCAAATACATTAGTAACACTCTTGCTTATACTTTTTACAGCCTGCAGTGATGATGAATCAAGCACAACAAACAAACCTGTTGTTACAGATCGTGGTCAGGCGCTTGGCAGTGTTGCCAGCACGAGCATAGGTTCAACCGGAGGAGTACTAACATCTGCCGATGGTAGATTAACGATAACGATTCCGGCAGGAGCACTGGCATCTAACACAAACATTTCTATACAACCCATCAGCAATGAAGGACCGTTGGGTTTAGGGCTTGGATATCGCCTCTCGCCCGAAGGCACTACCTTCCAGCAACCGGTAACCCTCACGTTTAAATACGATGAGGATATGCTGAACAATACCAACGAAGATTTTTTATGGATCATCACACAAGCCGATGATGGCAGTTGGAATGCTACTGTAAACAGCGAAGTCAACACCAGTGCCAATACGGTAACCGTAACCACCACTCATTTTAGTGATTGGGCTTTGGGCAGATTTATCGATCTAAAATTGGAGCCTGCTTCCAGGACTGTGCAACGTGGCAAATCGGTTGGATTAAAACTCAGCGGCTTCTCACGCGATCAGGCTCCCGTGGAAGATGATCTGGTGCCTTTAGTACCGATTGATCCGAATGCAGAAGTGCTGCAACCCTTAACACCCATCGCATCCAATGATGAACAATTACTTGAGTTTCAGATAACGGGATGGTCGCTCAATGGAGCATTTGCTCCTGTGTCCAACAGCAACGGTTCACTGAGCGCAACAAAAAACAACGCTACGTATAAAGCTCCTGCTGCAAAACCTTCCACTAACCCTGTTGCTGTAACGGTGCATCTTGAAGCCAAGTCGAATGGAAGTACACAAGCCCAGTACATGGTTACATCCAGTATTTCGGTTGTAGAATCCGATCTATACTTGTTGGTGAAAGTGGATGGCGAAAGTCACGAATACTATCAATATGGCTTCAATGGCAGTACACCGCCCGATCCGAATAACATCAGCATTGCTAATTGTGGTACGGATGGAAATGGCGGTCTGGCGATAAGCGGATCGTTCATCCTAAATGCCACCACTGTGGTTTCAGGCTTCGTCCTTGAAGTTGCTGCTCCGGCAGAAGGAACCGTTGCGTTAACCTGCCTGCAAAACGATGGTGAAGATGATGCATCCTTTCAAATGGCGAACGGAGAGAAATATTATTCATTGGATTACGCTACGCGCACACCTGCCAATCAAAACTGTGATTACAATTATCTGTGCAGCAACTTTTCAGTTACGTTCATTACCTACGAAGATAAACAGATGGGTAATGTGCGCGGCTATTTTTCGGGCACATTGTACGAACCCGGAAATGCAGAGGCCTGTCAATCGGATATTGCCCATAATATTGAAGGTGAGTTCTGGTTAAAACGGGTGGATTAATTGTAGGCGAGGTACAAGCATGCGGTCTTCAATACATTACCCGAAGCAGAACGAGCAGTAGCGTTTAACATGCTCGCTGTTCCCTGAAAGGTATAACGTCAGCCGGCAATTGGTGTTGAGTCTCTTTCGAATGTTGATTCAACAAACCTCATGCACCATTACTATAAAGGCTTAGTTGGTATTGAATTTCACCGAATGTACCTCGCTGATCTCAGCATACATCTGTATTTCCTTATCGCGTTGCAATAGACGTAGTATCCTGACCTGCATTTCATCTTCCTCAATCATTTCCCGCTTGTAGCCCGACAACATTTTACGAACAACATCCTGCGTATGTACCTTCAACGCTGCATCCGGACGATCGACCTGATATCTTTTGTAAAACGAAGCGAGACTATCCCGTTTAACAGTAAACACAACGGTACAATCAAGGTCACCCTGCGTGACATCTTCCAATAAAAATTCAAACGACAGTGTCAACGTCTGTGGCCTAACATCAAATAAAATAAGCTTGGCTCCATGCGCTATCCGGTGAGGACCTTCCGGCAATACCATTGGCTCAATCTCGCTGCCGTGCACTACCACAGCACATTTCCCATGTGGCACTTCAACAGCAACGTTACAGGCCACCATGCTCCACAAAAGAACTACCGCACTACTCCGTTTTATGATTGATTTAGCTTCACTTCCATTCATGACTTCAAATGGTGATAACCAAAATAAAGACAAGCTTTACCCATTTCAAGTGTAGGGATCAAAAAAATGCTATAATTTTAATATACCCGAGTAACAACTGACGCTGGTGAACGTCATTGCGAATGAAACCAGTCGCAAGGTTATATACACTAAACTAAATTGAAAACAAAGACCCTATGAACTCAACAGAAGTACAGCAAAAAGATCTGATAAACACCGCCCGCTTAACGGGTGTATGGTATTTATTGTTAGCGATTGCCGGCATGCTCGGATTCCTCCTGCTACACCCAAAGCTCTATGTAGACGATCCATCCCAGACTGTTGCCAATTTAGTAGAGCATGAAATGCTCGCGCGCATTCGGCTGTTGCTTGAATTTGCCATCATCGTGGCACAGGCACTGGCTGCTGCCGGATTTTATAAACTCTTTAAAGACATCAACCCAACAGCCTCGTGGTCGCTGGCGGCATGGGGTATGATGAATGCAGCTGCTATTATGATCAGTGCCATTGCCATGGGCTGTGCGTTATCGATAGCTCATGGTGATCACACATTGGAAGGTAAAGTGATGATGATTAAACTCCTGGATCAGATTGCCAAAAATTCGTGGGGCGTTGGAAGTCTTTTCTTCGGACTTTGGTTGATCCCGATGGGATACATTGTGATAAGTTCGAAACGAATGCCCCTATGGCTAGGTCGCGTTTTAATACTGGGTGGTATTGGCTACCTCGTAAGTACGTTCCTGAAGTACGGAGGGGTTAATGCTAGTTGGGGCGACCTGCTTGTTATTCCCGCTACGATAGGAGAATTCTGGATGATTATTTACCTGTTCATTTTTGGAATACGCCCCGCAAAGAATTAAGGTTTGTTTGTTACGAGTATGCAAGCAGTAGAATAGTATTGTGAACTAAAACAGAAAGCTCCTCTGGATACCTGGAGGAGCTTTCTTCTTGAAGATTCTATCGTTTTCTTGGGCGATATGCTGACAGCCTGGTTTCTGCTCTTTATTGAATTCGCCATCGCACACCCGTGTAGAACATGCGTCCGAAGATAGGACCCCACACCAACGATGAATCGAAGTATGGACTAAACGGTTGATCGGCTGCAATGATTGGATCGTCAACACGGTAGTTCGTCAGGTTTTCAACACCCAGGTAAACACTCCACTTACTTTTGAAATCTTTTGTCACCTGACTGTTCATCAATACATAGTCGGGTGATGCCGTTGGTCGTTGATACGCTTCCGGATTTTCGGTGGTATTCGGAATGCGCTGTTGTCCGTACCACTGCACGGTTACATCAAACTTCCACTTGTCTTTTGTTTCGTAGGCAAGGTTGGCAAACGCGCGATCGCGGGCAATGAGTGGTCGCTGCAGCAAGCCATCGAAGTACGTGGTTTGTACATCCAGCAACCGATACGACAACCGAAGATCAAGCCTGCGGATCAATTCGTAATCAACTTGTAGTTGCAGACTATGCGAGTATGATTTCCCATCGAGTCCGGTGAAGTTTGCTTCGCGCGTTGATTTATCCAGATCGAGTACTACCTGATTCTTAAAGTCAGTATAGTAGTAATCCAGTGTTATTGATCCGGGTCTGTAGTCGAGCGTAAAATCCTGCAGCAGATTCACCCCAAAATTCCACGCCTCGTCCGGTCGGTAGCCATACGCGTACGGTGACTGTTGCTTTGAAAAAATCAGACTCCGTGAAGTTGCCAGCACACTGGTGTTCTCCGTGATGATGTTGGCCACGCGCGTTCCTTTTCCAGCCGACAGCCGCAGCGTAGTAAGCGGAGTAATGCCCCACCGGGTATGAAGACGCGGTGTGAAGATGGTGCCAAACAAATTGTGTTGATCTACCCGAGCACCTGCTATGAGTGTAACCTTATCGCGGTAGTGATAGGTGTACTCCACAAACGCACCTGGCAAATATTCAGTACGATCAAAATTCAGCGAAGTAACATTCGTCAACCCGTTACCCTTATCGATCCAAATAATGTTGGTTGAATTCGCCAGCGTTTCATCTACAGCATCATACATAAAGCTTAACCCGGTTTTAAAGGTGTGATCCGTAGTGCCGATGATGGATTGATAGATCAGGTTAGCATACCCGTAATGTTCGGTGGCATTGTGTGTAGTAAGTCCAAAATAACTTTCATGATCGTATCGCGTAGCCGCCAGTTGAAGGCCCACACTCTGGTAAGGTTTACCCGGAAACTGGTACCCGATTTTTCCCCACGCGTTCAGTCGGTTGGTGTTAATCTCGAAGCCGTAATTAGTGGTGGTCAATTTATCCTCTTCTGTAAAATGTTCTTCACCACCCAGCTTCGTATCGCGCAGCACACCCACACCGATTTGTGCCAGCCACCCGTTGCCGCTGTGATACACCCACCGGTTGATGGCATTGAGTTGTGACCCCGTAGGAAAATCTAAAAAGTGATCGTTGTTCTGATCCATCTTGAATGGCCGCATACTTCCGTGCAACAATACGGTAGTCGCCCATTTATTTCCGGTCATGGCCGTGAGGTTCAGGTTCAGCTCACTTCTTCCGGACTGATTGAGATACAGGTTTGCATACAGCTTCTCACTCTCTTCGGGTTTCTTCAGTTCAACATTGATTTGCCCGGCAATACTTTCATACCCGTTTACCACCGAACCCACTCCTTTTGTTACTTCAATGGAATTGATCCATGTGCCCGGAATAAATTGTATACCCTGGCTGGAAGCAAGTCCGCGAACACCCGGCATATTTTCAACGCTGATCAACGTATTTGGCCCTGATAGTCCGAGCATTTGAATCTGTCGGGTACCCGTGATGGCATCCGTAAACGCTACATCCACCGAGGGATTGGTTTCAAAACTTTCGGAGAGGTTACAACACGCAGCCTTGAACAATTCTTTCTCGGTCATCACCTGGGTGTTGATCCCTTTGCTTTGATCGAAACTTGTTGAAGGCGTGCGTCCTACCACCACCACTTCCGCTAATTGATCATCGGGCATCAATTCGATTTTGATGTTGGTCTGATCAGTTACCGTGATGGTGTCCGGTTTCATTCCCACAAAACTTACAATCAGTTTAGTTGATGCTGGTGTTCGTTCAAGGATAAACACACCGTTACCGCGCGTGGTTGTTCCTTGTGTAGTTCCAAGCCAGTACACATTGGCACCGGGTACCGGTTCATCCTTTCCCTGACTGTCTTTTGATACCACCACACCTAATACCGACTGAGCTTGCGCACTCCAATGCATGCCCAATAGCATGACTGCCGTAACAGTCACGCGACTACAAAACGCTTTCATAACGTTTAGTGGTCGCCCTTTTGGTGCATGTTGTGATCGCGGTATAGGCAGCAGAACGGGAGGTCCGCATAAACAGTATCAACCGCTTTCACTTTATCGGTGTCGTGTCCCACGCTGGCCACAAGTTTATGAATCTCCTGTTCCGAGATTTTTTTTGGATTGTAAACAACATCAAGCATCTTGGTTTTCGAATCCCATGTAGCTTGCTTGATACCATTCTTGTCAAGCGCGGTTTCGATGCGCTCTTTGCACATGCTGCAGTTTCCGTAAACTTTAATGGTAGCTTTGGTGGTGGATTGTGCGTATGCTCCGGTTATTGACAGGACGCATACAAGGAGTATAATTAAGATGTTCGTTTTCATAGTAATTAAAAGTATTAAGTGGTGAATGTTACCGCATCATCATTCTTCGAAGGAGAGCGTGAAGCGGGTAAAGAAACAAGATTACCGGGTAATACTACCCGAGTTCCTCATCACCGTAGAAAACGAAACTGCAATGAATTTTATAAAGACCCTCGCGCGGTGGAGGGGGTGCTTTTGCCGTAAGGGCATGTCTTTTTTCCGGCTGGGAGGCCAACGAAGCAAAATCAACATGAACCGGAGCTATAACTACAAAGAGCGGTGCAGCAAGTACTTTTACGCCCGACAGTTGCTGGTCGTCATCTAACTGAATGAGGGCGTGCTCATCATCACAGCAATCCATGTCTTTGCCCAGCGATTGGAAACACGGGCATTTCTTTTCCTCAACAGAAAAATACGACACCTCCGACACACGCCCCATGCAGATGTGTGTGGTTTGCAGAATGCCAATGGAAAGACAGGTGTACACCACGGCCATTGCCATAATTGTGTACTTTCTAAATCCTGATGTCATTCTTCCGGGCATGGTGCAAAGATATATAAAGAGTATGGTATTTAAACTCTGGGGTGGCAGATGCTTTTCTTTTAATCTGACACGAAATAGTACACAGGATAGTTACGCAGCACGGTAGAAAAAATACCACTTTCATTACCTGATCCATCTCTTAATTTTGCAAGATTATTTCAACTACGATGCGGCTATTTATACCCCTAACCCTTTGCCTGGCACTTTTTGCCAACATTACCCACGCACAGGAAATCTGTAACAACAACCTGGATGATGATGGAGACGGCCTGGTCGACTGTCGCGATGGCGATTGCCCCGGCAAGGTTTGCGAAATCTGTGACAACGGCATTGATGATGATGGCGACCAGTTCATCGACTGCTATGATAAGGAATGCAGTCTGAACTTAGCTTGCAACGATTCCTTTTTAGGAAGGGGGCAGAAATGTGAGGTCTGGCCCGACAGTTTCGCTCCATTTCAAATGAAGCTCAAATTCAAGTCGGCACCTAATCAGGCTAACCATTTAAACCGCGTTATAGCAGGGGATATCAATGGAGACGGAATACCAGAATTGGTAACAGCTTATGCAGCGAAAACAGGAACAAATATGGACCAGGTTTCTGCTGTAACCGCCAGCAAGATCAATATTTTTAATGCCCCCTCAACAGGAAACACACTTACCCTTACAACCTCTATTAATGTTGATGCTAATCCAGGCTCAGCAACCGACCTGGAAGGAGTAGGGTATGAAGACATTGCCATGGCGGATATCAATGGTGATGGTTGTGCCGAGATTTTTGTGATCACTAAAAATTTATCAAATAATTCTGCCTTTAAAATTATAGCATACGACTGTAATCAAAATCCACTTTGGGCAAGTCCTATCAATTTATCCTTTGAACCCGGAGTAATCGGCCTCGCTGATTTTGATGGTGATGGCCTGGTTGAACTCTATTCGCGTACGCAGATCTTTGATGCCCATACCGGAACCCTGCTGGGTAGTAATAATATTGATAATACCAATACCGGTATTCACAACGGAGTGAATAGTGGCTGGGGTATGAATAGTAATGGTCCTGTTGCTGTGAATATTGATAGTAACACACCGGGACTCGAACTTGTTGCCGGATGTAGAATATACTCCGTTAGTATCAATCGGGGGGCTATGACAGCCACCTTAACGTTAACGAAGGAGGTTCCAAGCTATGCTACCCGGACTAGCCGCGGGATGGGCAGTTCAACCAGTGTTGCCGACTTTAATCAGGATGGTTTTCTTGATGTACTGGCCGTTGGGTCAGATGGGGCCTACAATGCGAACACCACCATTTTCTTCTGGGATGTTCAAAACAATGTGGTAAAAAAATACAGGGACAACTCAGGTAATGTAGACTATATCAATGGATGGAAGAACGGTGCCGGGCGCATCAACATTGGTGATATTGACGGTGATACCCTGCTGAATGCTGTGTATGTTTCCGGGAAATATCTTTATGCTCTCAAAGAAACCCCCACAACACTGGACACGCTCTGGAGGCAACTTGTAAACGAAGAAACCTCCGGCATCACGGGCTGTACCTTGTTTGACTTTAATGGCGATGGCAAAACCGAAATCATTTACCGCGATGAGAATTATATCTACACGTACACTACCCATGCAGATGGAACCGTAACGCGAAGCACTCCTATTCGATGCTCATCGCGAACACATACAGAGTACCCGATAGTAGTGGACATGGATGGGGATGGCTCAACAGAAATCTGCATAACCTGTAGTACCTCCAACACAACAAATGGAAAAAATATTGGCATGTTTGATGAAGCTGAACTACGCGTGTATGAATCTGCCAATGAACCCTGGATGCCGGCACGTAAAGTTTGGAATCAGCACGGATATTTTGTTACCAACGTGAATGATGATCTCACTATTCCACGGCACCAGCAACTTCACCACCTCATCTTTGGCCAGAATGCTTTATGTCGACAAGATGGAACCAGTCGGCCGTTCAATTCTTTTATGAATCAAACTGCATATCTCAATGATATCGGTTGCCCAACCTACCCAATGGCAGATCTTACGCTCGCTCCCGCCAGTTCATTGCGGATTTTTGACTACGACCCTTTCACGTGCTTATCGGACAGCATCGCGGTTACAGTTCGATTCACGAACCAGGGAGAAAGGTTTGTCAATGGCGAAGTACCAATCAGTTTCTATGCTGGTAATCCGGAATCATATACGCCACTCGCCATGCGTTTGCATACTGCAACTATTTTTGTCTCTTACCTACATCAGGGCGATACCCTCACCGCCACGGTAAAGCTAAAGAATCCCAGAGCTGAATTTGATTTGTTTGCTGTAATCAATGACGATGGAACAACAATACCACTAGACCTCACTTTACAACCTGGTCGCATCCTTGAATGCAGCTATGACAATACCCTGCACGAACGCATCACCCCCAGTTCCTTGCACCTGGTGCCCGAAGTACTTCAAAAAGATTTGTTGTGCCTGACAGACGAAGGATTGCCAACACCACCACATAAGGGTTCCGTAAATGCTCGCGTTCTTCATAATGCACAAGACAGTAGTAAGAATTTCAATCTCTACTGGTCTGTGGGGGCGTTGCCAAAACCTACCGCTTCGGTGGATTTCATCGGTGCGACTTTTAGTGGTTTAGCATCGGGGCCTTATACTGTATACGCCTCGCACCAAACCCTAAGCTGTAAAACTGATACCATCACCGTAGTGGTCAGTGAAGATACTTCACGCGTTAATGCGATGATTGCAGTTCAAAAGTTCAATGAAAACTATGACGCTCCCAATGGCCGACTTACAGTAATTGTTAACGATGAAGATTATGATGGTGTAGGCGACCCGGTTTCTAACTTCAGCTATTTATGGATTGATGGTAAGAATGTGTTTACCGGTGACACCCTGGGGGTAAGCAGCACACTGACCAATCTGCAATCTGGAAGTTATTCCGTTCTGGTTTCCGATAAAGTTACAGGTTGTTATGATTCTGCCTCCAGTGTAATACCAGCGATTGAGGGCGCCTTTGGTTGTCCTCCCTTTCCAAGTCCTAACCTTGTCATGATTTCTGCCAGCCTATCGCAGCAGATTAATTATACTTCGTACACATGCCTGAACGATAGTATTCAAATATCTTTCCGGTATACAAACCGGGGTGAAAGAGCAATCAACAACACTGTGTTCATCAGTTTCTACGATGGTGATCCATCACAAGCAATCGCCACAAGACTTGATACTAAATCATTCTTAATTTCCGGAATGAATCCGGGTGATACGCTCGCCACAACACTTTCCATTAAAAACCCAGGCATCGCGTTTGATTTACACATCGCAGTGAATGACAACGGAACAACCCTACCTCTGAATATTCTTGCTCAGACTGGTCATTTGATCGAGTGTCAGAACGATAATGTTATTTACCAACACATTATACCCGATCAACTTTCACTCACTGCTGAAGTACTGCAAAAAGACCTCACATGCCTTACAGCACCCGGCCTCCCTACACCATCACACCGTGGGGCGGCACGAGCGTATGCTGTCGTAGACAATCAGAAAGACAGTACCAGTTTCCAGTTTCTTTGGTCCATCGGAACAACCACAAAGCCTACTGCCGATTTCACTGGTAGCACAGTAACTGGTCTTGCCTCGGGTGCTTACACCTTATATGCATCGCATCAAACCTTGAACTGCAACAGCAATCCGGTTACGGTAGTAGTCGATGAAGTCAGTTCTCAGCTTGACGCACGCATAGTCCTTGCGAAAACAATTACCAGCAATACCATACCCGATGGCGAACTCCGCGCGGTGGTCAACGACATGAATGATGATGGTATGGGCGATCCATTTGACAACTTCACCTACGCGTGGTACACAACGAGTGATGTGCTAACGGGTGATGTTCTGGGAACACAACATTTGCTTACCGGGCTCACGGCTGGAGATTATGCTGTCGTGGTTTCCGATAAAATTACAGGATGCTATGATTCCGCTTCCATCACCATACCGGCTCTGGAGGTTGTGAGTAATGAAGAGGATGCTGGCGCTGAAAATCTATACTTGTACCCCAACCCCGGCACAGAGGGTTTTACACTTCAACTAGAAAACGGATACATCGGTGCTGTTCATATTCAACTGCAATCTACCATAGGCAATGAAGTTGTCAGAACTTTCTCAACAAGCAAAGAAGCAAGAATAATCAGTGTAGGGGTAGACACTCAGCGACTTAGAGCCGGTGTGTACCTTGTCAAGGTTTTGATGGGAAGAGAAGTAGTGGTGAAAAAATGGACTAAGCACTAAAGTGCTTGAATACGTTAAACAATTGTCAGATCCGCCTCATGTCGGATTTATTTCTTCACAAGCTGCCCAGACCCGCTACCACTGCGTCTTACAATCGGTGGATTCCCCTTGTAGTTTACATTCCCTGAAGAAAGAATGAATACGTTGATCACTTGCGAGGCTCTCACTTCCGTATCGATAGCGCAGGTAGTATTTACATAGGTGCTGTCGGTATACAGATCATACGCCTCAATGCTGGCCAGGTTTATACCGGTGGCATAAAAAAACGGAACAGTGCCGGACAATTCATACTTACCACTGTTCTGTGCATTTAATTGAAGGTAGCTGCTCACGGTTAAATCGTTCAGTTCTGTTGAGCCGCCATGAATAGTCATCGCTAATGTATCGGTAGCCACAGGTTCTGCACTTTCAACCTTGCAGGCGTTGCAGGTTATAAAAATGTATCCGCCTACGGCAAGGGTCATAGTACCCGTACCATTCACCGACAAGGTGCCTCCACTATAATTATACATGTTATCAAGCATGGAAGTAGAAACTGCAAGCGTCTGGCCTGCACCTTGCGCTAATCTAAATGTAACGGGGCCATTGGCACTGATGGACCGGATAGGCCCCATGGATTTCACCGGGTGCTCCACCGGATCGCAGCCATACAGCGCTACCATTGATATCACTATCGCAGCATAAACCCGATACATACATTGAAATTAACTACTAAAACTGAGTCATCAAACCGATGCCCTGAAAACTACCAAGTGTTTTGTATCAGCCTCAGTTCGCTTTATTCTTGTACCACCACAATCTCACTTGCGGTAATGCCGGTTTCGTTAAAGGCCTCAATCGTAAAAAAGTATTTTCTATTCGCATCCAGCGTATTTAGCGTAACCTGGGTATCGGCATACACACTATAACTGTTATACAATTGGTTTTCTGCTACACCATAGCTGATGACGTATCCTGTAGCATTTGGTGAAGGTTCCCACGCAAGGGTAACGCTTCTCCTGTTCGTTGCATTTCGTTTTGCTTCCAACTCCTTCACCATCACCGGAACTTCACCCTTACCTTTTCCAAAAACACGGAAATCGCTAATGGCAAATGTTCCATCCGGTACTTGCACATTGGTAATTTTCAGGTAACGACACGAAATCATTGTGGCAAGCTGCTCATACACATGTGTATTGTCGGTTTCGTTTTTCGATTTATCCATCAACACATTCCACTCCACGCCATTAGAAGAATACGCTACTGTATACCGATGAAAAGTATTTTTGTTTCGCCCTTTTAAGTTGGTGTTGTGTTCGGCAAAGTTGATCTGTAACGCATACACATCTTGCGCTTCTCCCAAATCAACAGTGGCATACTCTCCGGCATTTCCGGTTTGGGCCGACCAGTATGTGCGAATGTTTTCGTCTGTACTATTGGTGGCCGGGAGCGAATCGATAGCCGATGACACCGTCATCTGTTTTCTGTACGACAATAACATCCAACCTGGAAAAATTTCTTCCGCGCGCGTGATCTTCTTGTTGGGAATGATCATGGGGTAATCACCATACTTGGTTACCGTGTAGAGGGTTCCTTGTTCATCAAAGAAAGCAGGGAACAGCCCAAGTCTTCGCTCGAACATGTGTTTCTGCGAAATGGTGATCGTTCCGATGTGCCAGTAATTTCCATACGCATCTGCAAACGTACTTCCATGGCCAGCCCCTGCGGCAAAACCTTCCGGCTTATACGCCATTGGGTTATGCGGCTGCGGAGTGAACGGACCCAGGGGGCTATCCGAAACATACACGGCATCAGCATAACTTTTAAATTCTGTACCCGGACCAGAATATTGCAGGTAGTATTTCCCCTGGTATTTGTTCATCCAGGATCCTTCGATCCAGGGGCTTTGCTTCAGCAAGGTGTTGTAGTCTCCGGGAACTTCCCAACCAAAATGCTCGGGATTAGCGTGCTTCAATTCTTTGGGTTCACCAACAAAAGCAAAATTCCTTTTGTAATCCACTTCCACACCATACAGCGGGTTTACATTGGAACATCCCCAATATAAATAGAGTCTATCATCATCATCGTGAAAGAAAGCAGGGTCCCACACCGGCCTATCCAATTGCGCACAAGCCACGGTCCAGTTTCCACTTAGCGGATTGCCCGATTTATAAATTGTACTTTTTTCATTTGAAGAGGCCAGAAAATACAAGGTATCTTGCAAGGCTATCACCGTGGGTGCATACTCCTCCACCGGCAGCTGCGTTGTTTCGATAAGAATCCAGTCTTTCAAGTCTTTCGAATGCCAGTAACCACCAGACTTTGATGCAAACAAGAAGTAAGCATCGCGAAAGCGAATGATCGTTGGATCTGCCGCTTCTCTGCGCGAAGGTTCATCCAGGCAAAAGCGATAACTCAAGTCGACTGGATTACAACTGGTTGTTACATGATGTTGACCTGATGGCTGCGAAGACTGGCAACCCATCAAACTGCCGATCAAGGCTATGGTGATGTAAATCTTTTTCATTCTTTATTTTATACAAAGCCAAAGTTAAAAGAAA
>Ga0315910_10000343_pt1 | contig 48100 bp, 97 predicted proteins | sample EdamamesoilMG_FD_204470 | JGI IMG/M metagenome (GOLD analysis project Ga0315910, IMG submission 204470) | Garden soil microbial communities collected in Santa Monica, California, United States - Edamame soil | ecosystem: Environmental > Terrestrial > Soil > Garden | place: USA: California... | reverse complement strand
GTTTGGGGGACCCACCCCCCGGCCCATTGTCACGCCCCCCCGGTGTCTAGGTCCAGGGGGTCCCCCCGGTGGGATGACACTACCTCTAGTGTCCCGCCCCTAGTGTATGTCTTTGGGTCTTTGACACTAGCCCTAGACACCCCAGGTCTTTGGCCTTCCATATCCCATCCGGATCGTTCCGCTTTGTCCCAACCCCGCCCCCTCGCCCCCGCCTCCCCGCGTCACAAGCCCCATCCCCGGGGAAGACCTCCGCCGCCCGGTCCCCGGCACCGAAGATATCCCGGGCCAAAATCCCATCCCCTACCCCACCCCCTCCCCCACCCACCCCATCATCGCCTCGGATCGCCACGCATCGCTGGTATGTCCCACATCGGGGGCTTTCCCGGCCCCGATCCGGTCACCGCGCCGCGACGAAACGAATGACAAACAACTTTCTCCGGTTTCGTCACGACGTTTTTGTAACTCTACCGAGTTTCAAGACCTTCAGACCCGCCACGCTCCCCAGGCCGTCGCTCTAGCCCTCCCCCTTCCCGTAAGGAAGGGGAAGGGTGCTAGTAGCACCGGGCCTAGGGATGAGCGCACACAGCGGAACTACAATAAAAACACACGCCGCGGGCCTTCAAGGAAACCCTAGCCCGCGTCAAGTTTCCGACCGCTCTGCCGCGGGTCCGGCTCAGGCCCGTCGCGGGCCCTAGCGAGTCGCCACCCCCGTCACTAGGGCCCGCGCACACCCAGAATTCAGACCCGATTCTCTGGGACCGGGCCGGGCCTTCGTTTCCCAAAGAAAGCCCCAAGTTTTCGCGAGCCCAGGGCCCGGTCCCTTTTTCCCCATAACGGGCCTGAGTTCGTTACCGCTACCGAAACTAATTAAGGACCTTCGCCTTGCCTAGTTTCGTGACATAAACCTTCCCCTCCCGGAGGCGGATAAGTCCCATCTTAACCAGCCGATCCCGGGACCGCTGGAAGGACGCCCAGGGCAGCTTCATCTTGTCAGCGAGATCACGCTGCGTGGCGGCGGCGCCGTGTCGCGCGAAGAGGAAAAGGACCTGCGCATCACGCTCCTTAACACCAGCCTCGCTGGCCCCCGATGTGTCATCCCCTTCTTCCTCGGGCGCCGCCTTCTTCCCCTCCGCCGGCCTCTCCGTCGCACCCTTCTTCTCTGCCTCGGCGACGGGCTTGAAAGGGTGTTTCTCGGTGTTGTGGACCTGATCAAGAAGGATCGAAGACCCTTCGTTCAGGAGTTCCCCGTCAGGGCCGTAGGCGTTCAGCCAGTCCTTTCCGGTATAGCGGGCGAAGCGCACGGTGTGGAGAGGCGGGAGGGCATCGTTGCGCATCTTGGTCCAGGAGATAGTCCGCATCACCCCGGTCGGGAGGGGGGTCCCCTTCTTCTCCCGCCGCTCCTTCTCTTCCGCCCCGAGGGTTGCCAGCGCCGGGGTCTTCGTGGCCTCAAGGGAGCAGACAGTATCGGCCGAACCTTCCCAGGCGGAGGACCCGCGGACCCGCCCGGGGGCAGCGTGGCCAGGGTGGACCAGGGCAAGGACGGCGCAGCCCTCGAAACTTTCGATCAGCATAGTCAGGGAGCGGTAGACGTTCGCCACGTCAGCCGCCTTGTTCTCATCGACCGCCGCATCAAGGTTCCGCGATCCGGTATCGAAGATGATCAGCCGGCACGGGCGCTTCATCGCTTCCTCCTGCCTGCGGATGAACCACGCGACCGCCTCAGTAGAGACGGCATCGCCTAGCGAGGCGGGCAGTCCGCCGATAAACACCCCGGCCTTCTTCAGCGCCGCCTTCCCGGTCATGCCCATGACCTCCGCCTGGGCGCGGAACCGGCGGCAGACGCCCACCATATCCTCGGCAGCGAAGTAGAAGACCAGACCATCCCGCCCCTTCGTTACATCGAGCCCGCCCACCTTCTTCCCCGTCGCGACCGCGAGGGCCACGCCGATCGCCAGGGCGGTCTTGCCGCTGTTCCGGGTTGCGGTCATGAGCGTGATCGAAGAGGTCGGGAGAAGCGGGCGCATGATGTAGTCCGGCGGTTCAATCGCCAGCACCCCGTCCAGCGAGATGAAGGCCCGGTCAAACTCGTTCAGCTGCTCGGTCACCTTGGCCTTGACCCGCTCCACGCGCCGTTCCTCGCGCTTCTTCCTCTCTTCCATCGGGATCGGCTTGAACCCGATTGCCCCATAGGCTTCCTGGATCATCTCATTCGGCAGCGCGGCCTCCGCCTCCTGGCGGTTCCCGCCGTGCTCCAGGATCACATAGGCAACCCAGGCATCGAAGAGGCCCGACCCGACCGCGAGGGGATCGGATAGGTCAAAGCACATCCACAGTCCTTCGCACTTCGGGACCGGGGAGACGCCCGCGTTGCCGACGCTGTCCTCATGCTTCCACCGCTTGCCGACCCGCTCATAGCCGTTCCGCTCCAGGACCTCTTCCACCGAGTATTCGGCATTGAAGAGTTCCCGGCAGGCGGAGTGGAAGGGAAGGTGCCCGGGGTTAGGCGTCTCCGTCCCGGCCCGGTCCTGCCCCACGACCCCCAGGACGCGCATCATATCCGGGACAGCCTCGGGGAAGCCATCCCAGAAGTTCAGGAGGTCGGTGGGGACCTCGGGGAGGTCGCGCGGGAAAGGCGTCAGGGCGGTATAGGGCCGGCCCGTGTCGGGGTGGATCGAAGGCGGAAGGACTGACTGGATGTTCGTCGCTGAGGCCCGGAGTTCAAAGATCACCTTGCGACGCCTCGGCGAGTCGGGCGTGGGATCGGGGATCGTGAGGCGATGGAACGGGAGGGACACCCCTTCAGGCGCAGCGAACATGATCCGGAGGCCCCGCCCGCGGATCGCCCACCCCGATGCCGCGAGGTCGTCAAGGTCCAGCCCCGCGGCACGGAGCACCTTCCGGGTCCCGGCCTCATCATCCACGTCAATCTCCGCGAGGCCGGAAGCCGCAAGGTGAACCCCGATGTTCGGGGGCGCGTCCCCGCCGAAGACCTTCCGGGCCTTCACCTCATCGGACACCAGCCGGTCGGGGAGATACCAGCCATTCCCAATCGGGCGCTTCCCCTCAAGAGGGACAAGGTGGAAGCCGGCGCGGATGTAAGTCAGTGCTGCTTCGGTGAAGGCGCTAGGCATGATGTATTCCTTTTCCTACGGTCCCCGGGCGGGGGCGCGGACGGTAGAGCGGGCCCACTGTCCCGTCTAACCGACTCGTAATCTTGTCAATGTCCTTTCGCTAGACCGGCCGGAGAGGCGGGGTTAGACGGGACCGACCGGGGGGCGAATCCCCGGTCACGCTCCACTTGGCCCCCCGTTCCTGCCTTGGCACGGGGGGCTTCTTTTTTCCGGCATTGACTTTTCCCTAGACGCCTGCTCGCGGCGCCGTTACCGTCTCAAGTGCCGAGGTTGACACGGGAGGCAACCATGGCTCTGAACCATCCTCCCTCCATGGAGACGAAAAGAATGCGCAAGACCCTTCTGGCGGCCGTTGCCGCCATCGCCCTGACCGGCTCCGCCTTCGCGGCGGAAATCGGCATCGGGGTCGGTTCGCTGACCACGGGTGCCGGCGCGGCCGGTGTCACGGGCGCCCAGTCCAACTCGGCGGGCGGTTCCATCTCGGCCATCGCGGGTATCACCGCCGGTGGCGTGGTGGCCGGCCAGACCTCGACCACGCAGGGCGTCGCGGGCGGGCAGGCCTCCTGCACGTCCGGGCCCAACTGCACGTCCGTGGCGGAGCAGGGCGGCACGTCCAGCACGACCGGCGGCGTGACCTCGGGCGGCTTCGCCCTCGGCGCGGCGGGTTCGCTGCACGCGGGCCAGGCGACCGGCGCGGCCGGTGGCGTCCAGGCGGGCCAGGCGAGCACGCAGTTCAACTACCTGAACCTGTTCGCCAACCCGTGACGCCCTCCCGGCCCGCGCTGGACTGACCCCACCGGTCAGGCCTCCTTCCCCACGGGGGGTGGAAGACCCAGTGGAGGCTCCCGGGGCGCGGGGGGAGCCTTCGCTGGGCGTTTTTGTGAGAGCATGTCGTCATGGACGACCATCGGGAAGAGGACCCATTCAAGATGCTCAGGAACGGAATCATCGGCGGCGTGATGCTCTGGGGGCTCATCGCCCTCGGGTGTTCCGCCATGGCCCAGACGACCGCAACCGGGACCGGGCAGGCCGCGGCCGGCGCGGACGCCTCGGCGGGAGCGGCTTCGCAGTCGGGCGCGGCCATCACCCAGAACTACTACAACGCGGGGAATGCCGGCCTCACCTACGGCGGCGGGACGAACAACCTGAACCGCCAGATCATCGAAGGCGGCACGTCCGATCGCTACCGGGCGACGATCCGCAACACCCCCGATGCGTATGCGCCGAACGTCTCGGGCGGGACCAACTCGTGCCTGGTTGGCATGTCCGGGGCCGGCTCCGTCGCCGGGTTCGGGTTCGGCCTCGGCGGCAACTGGTCTGATCCGGACTGCGAGCGGCGCCAGCTGGCCGCGCTGGCCCACAATACCGGGCAGCCGCAGCTGGCCCAGGAGGTCATGTGCGGGTCCACGGCGGTCCGTGAGGCGCGCATCCGCCTCGGGCAGCCCTGCCTCGCGGACGTGCCCCGGCCGGCCCAGGTCGCCGCCCAGCCGGTCGTGCTGACCTCGGCTCCCGCCGCCCCGGTCGCCTCGGCGGTCGTCACGGCGCCGTCCCGGCCCGACTGGTGCTACACCGCGACCGCGGCGGAGCGTCGCCGCTACCCGGGTGTCTGCGGGTGAGCCTCGCGGACCGCATCCGGGAAGTCGATGACCTGGAGCGTGAGGCGGCTGCCCTCCGGCGCCGCCTCGCCTCCGCCGGAGCGCGGCTGTCCGCCGCGGTCCGGGTTCCCGGGCAGACCCTCCCCGCCGGCCTTCTCTCCGGCCTCACGCCCGAGGCCCGCGCGACCGCCAGCCGGCACCTCAGCCTCACGGGGTTCCCCTACACGGGGCACACGTGAGGGGTCCCCTCCGGGGGGCTTCCCCGAGGCCCGGCCGGCGGAGACGCTGACCGGGCCTTTTCTTTGTCGCATTGGAAGGAAACCGAGACGTGAACTACAATCTCAACGCGATCGCCGGAAGCGAGGGCGGCTGGGTCAACTTTGAAGGCAACGCCGATGTCCGGATGGCCGGAAACCTCGCCGGGGTCCACCCGGAGAACCAGACGGCCATCGTGGTCTGCGGGGTCGGGAAGGCGGGCGACTACACCCTGTCCGCCGAGGCCCTGGCCTGGATCGTCCGCTGGATCGCAAAGCCTCCGCTCCGCGGCATCCGTCGCGGGTTCATCGGGCTCCGCTATGAAGAGAACTCGCCGAAGGACCTGAATGGCCGTCTCTACCGCCGGGAGAACGCCATCCAGGTCTTCGCCAATCTCCAGAGCGTCCCGCCGAATGACGGGGTGTTCCGGCGCGGCGAGCGTCTGCCGGACTACTACATGCTGGACCAGAACTACCAGCCCGTTGACACGCGGAACCCCTACCCGACCGCGCCGAGGGCTTCCCGGTTCGGGGTCCTCCCGGCGGAGCAGCGCCGCCGGCCGCCGCATCCGGCGCTGGACTACTGATGTTCGACGCGGAAGACCTCCGCGCAATGATCCACGAGCAGCGGGGCTGGCGGCGCCCCGCTGCCTACTTCCCCGACCTCGGGGGGACGCGGGTCCTCCACCATCGGGGGCGGAGGGTCATCGCCATCCTCCCCGCTGTCGCCTACGTCCCGCCCCGGTGGGCCGGCTACTTCCTATCGACCGCCGCGGTAGCCTGGGCCCGTGGTGCGCGGGACGGCTCGCGCGGCCGCCTCTCCGTCCTCTTCGTCTTCGCGCCCCACCCCGATGGCGCGCCACCAGTTACCATCGACTTCCCGACATATTGGCCGCGCCTGTCCCAAGCCTTCCGGATGCCCTGGCCCTGCGGGGACTACCCGGGCGAGGTCTACCGCGTCTCATCCAATTTCGTTCCCGTAAGGAGTGCTCCATGATCACCGAGGATATGGTGAAGAAGGTCCTGGCCGAACGGGTCATCCACCGCTGGACCTTCCGTCACTGCAGTCTATGCGAGACACCGCTGCCCTACCTCTTCGCTGAGGGCGGCCGGATCGCCTACGACAGTTCATGCGACTGCGGCAGTTACCGGAGCGCGCCAGCAATGGTCTCAATGGAAGAGTTCCTGACCGTCTTCAACCGGCAGTCCCCCGAGGCCCGGGACCGGCTATGGGCCTCCTTCTCCGCTGCCGGGGACCCGCGGCCCGCCCTCCTTCCGCCGTTCCTCCCCATGGAGGACGCGCCGCAGGACGCTTCGCATGTCATCCTCTACTTCAAGCCGCGAGGCTTCAGCCCAAAGGGAGAATTCATGGTGGCGCATTTCGCTGAAGGTGGCGGGGAGGAACAGCCGCCTTTTGGGCCCGGCTGGTTCTACCCGGTCCTTTCCAAGGAGGGGAAGGTGGTGATGTATGCCGAGGTTGCGCCGAAGCCGGACGGCTGGCTGCCGCTCCCCCTCGGCGCCCGCGGTTCGGAACCTTCCGCGGCGGTCCTAAACAGGATCATCAAGGCGCTGAAGGACCACATCCCGCGGATCGGCGATGCGACTGAAGAGGACTTCCGCGACGGCGCAAGGGCAGCCTGGGAGGCGATGCAGTCATGAGCGACAGCAGCCCCTTCTTCCAGGACGCTATGGAAATCTTCTTCCAGCGCGGAAAGACCGCTAGGCGGGACACTCCGGCCCCACTACCTTCCGCGGACCCGGCGAAGGTCGCCGGGCCTCTCCAGGAGAAGACGATGAGCGACACCCAGCCGGTTCCGGCCGAAGACCCCGCGCCCGCCCCGATCGCGGACCCGCCCGCCGAGGCCCCGAGCCCGGCCCCGGACGGGGAAGAGGACCCCGAGGAAGGCGAAGGCGAGGAATGAGGGGAGGGGCGCCGCGAGGCGCCCTGATCCTTGAGGGGAGGACGCTATGGTAAACGCGGACATGTGCAAGCACGATTGGCCCGGGTCAAGTTGCCCGGACTGCCGGGCGGAAGCCGAACGGCCCCGAGTCGCTGAGGCGGTCCCGGAGCCCGGCCCGAGGCGCGGGGCGCTGGAAATCGTCATCCGGGGCGAGGTCCAGAAGATGGAATATCAGCCTGGCGATCGCTTCGTGCTCCACGTCCCGGCTTCAATCCCGGCGGATATCACGAAGGCGATCCATGAAGCCTGGGAAACCTTCGCACCAGGCGCAAAACTTCTGATCATCACGGGCGGGAACCGCCTCGGGGGGCCGCTATGAGCTGGGTATGGTGGACCCTCGGCGGGGTTGTCGTGGCGGTCATCCTCGGTGTCACCTGGACAGTCTGGGCCTTCTGGGACCTGGATGATGACGATGACTGAGCCCTGCGATCATCTCAACTTCTCCGCCGAGGTCGGGGTCCATCGCCTGGCCACGAAGGAGGGCGGTCCGATAACCTCCTACATGGCTGAAATCCGCGTCAAGTGCGCGGAGTGCGGCCGCCCCTTTCAGTTCCACGGTCTTGAGCCAGGCATCGACCTCGCCGGGGCCCGCGTCTCGCTGGACGGGCTTGAGGCCAATATCGCAATTTCCCCAGCGGGGACGAAGCCCAATCCATTCCAGCGCCTCGCCTTTGGTGTCCGGAACATCAGCTAGGCAATTGTAACGGTTGGGCCGGAGAAAATCTTTGGGGCTTGGCGTTTTTACAGTAGACCATCCGCCCCAATCTCAAGTAGAAAATCCCTACAGGCGCACCGGAATGGTCCGGACCGCCCCAACGAAGGGACTACTGAGATGAAGACCGTGATTGCCGCCGCCGCCCTGCTCCGCCTCCGTCGCCTGGCCAAGGGCTTCGCCCTGGAGACGACCATCGACGGCCAGACCTGGACGCTCATCGAGCGGATCGAAGGCAAGGCCGCGGCCATGGACGCCTTCGCCGCGGAGCGCGATCGCCGCGTGAAGGCGTCGGAAGAGGCGGAAGCCGCCCGCCTCGCCGCCGCGACCCCGGCCGCGAAGCCGGCGAAGGCGAAGAAGGCCCCGAAGGCGAAGGCGCCGAAGGTCGCGCCGACCAAGGAAGAGACCACCGCCAAGAAGGCGAACAGCGCGATGGCGCAGTGGGACGATGCCGTGAAGCGGTCGCGCCTGATCGCCGGCTTCGTCGCGAAGCGCCTCTGCCCGGGCGACCACTTCCGGTCGGAAGCCCGCAAGCTGAAGGTGGATGTCCTCTCCGCGGCGATGCGTCAGCGCGGCGAGGAAGCCGTCAAGGCGGTCTTCCCGAAGGGGACCCTCATCGACACCCCGGAGGCGATCGCCGCGGCCCTCAATGCCCACTTCTCCCGCCGCGCGGCCTAGGACCCTGCGCGCCCCTGCGGGCCCGCTCCCCTTCATCGGGGGCGGGCCCCGAGGCGTCAGAAGGAGATGCTATGAACCCGACCCTCGCCCGCCTCACCATCAGCCGCCTCCGTGGTCTCTCCGTCCGTGAAGCAGACCAGGTGCTGTGCGCGCTACATTCCGAGTCGCTCCACGCGATCGCCGCGGAACTCGGCATCAGGCTCCCCACCTTCGGGGGCGACAAACCCGCCCTCATCCTCACCGCGTTGAAGGAGACGCCCCGATGCCGCATCTAGTCCTCCGCGAGGGCCTGCCCCTCGAAATCGCTCCCCGGGCCCGTGACAAGCACACCCAGGCCCGCCGGGGATCGCGGGCAGCCCTCACCTCATCCTCACGGATGACCAACCATTCGGCAAGAATGACGACGCTGAACGCAGCACTGGAAGAGGCGGCCCTGACCGGCCAGCCCTACCGGGTCACCATCTACCCGGGCCGCGGCGCCTCCGTCGCGATCCTGGACTGGCCAGAAGGACTGAAGCCGTGAACGCCCCTCCCGTCCGCCCGCTCCAGAGCAGCTACCGGATCGCCGCCCGGCAGCGCCTCCGCGTCATCATCGACGGGGTGACGATCGCCACAACCTACCGCGACCTTCAGCGCGGGCCCAGCTGCACGACAATATACAATGCGCTGCTCGCCTTTGAGGACTCGCGCCAGCGGGCGGTCATCCTTCGGGGCGAGCCGGCGCCGATCGGCTACGGGTCCACCTTCGCCTCGCCGGACGGCTCGCGGAGCGTCAACGTGCAGATTGACTTCGCATGAGCAAGTTAGCGATCCCCGCCGAGGTCCGCCTAGCCGCGGACGATTCTCACGTCGCTGACGTCTGGTTCCGATCGGCTCCCCGCGTTGGGGAACTGCTCTGGATGACCGGGTCAGAATGGCACCACCGGCCTTCGGCTTTTGAGGTCCGGGAGGTCGCCCACTGGGTCGCGCCGAGTTACCACCCCAACTCCAGCCTCGGCGACCCGATCCACAAGCTGTGCCTCTATGTCGCGCCGGTCGTGAAAGATAATTCGCCAACCTAGCCGCTTTTTGGTAGACCAGGGCGAGAGTCTCAACTAGAAAGGAGGGGCCAAGGAGATTGACATGACCGAAGTCCGCGACATCAAAGCCGTCCTCAAGTCCCAGGGTTGCGTCCGGTTGGTCCAGGCCATAGACCGCAACGGGGTCCCCTACTTCGCCACTCAGGTGGAGGTCGCGAAGGAGGACTGGAAGACCGTCCACTTCACCTACTTCCGGGACTGGGCTGACGGAGCCTTCGCCAAGACCGTAGCCAAGGAGGGCTGATTATGGCGCTCAAGACCGTCGCCGAAGTGAACGGCTGGAACATCGAGCGGGACCACGTGGGCGCCGCCTACTATTGGTTTGCGCTCGCCCTGTGCCCGGACGGCTACCGCATCGCCCGGCATGAGTTCCCGAGCCGGCGCGCGGCGGAAGCCTTCGCCCGGGCGACGCCCGTCCCGCCCCCGCCGGAGATCACGCCCGAGGTCGCCGCCCGGCGGGCCCGCGTCTCCGCCGCCCTCGCGAGGCTCCGGGGATGAGCGGCACTCCGGTCATCCTCTTCCTCGGGCGACCCTGGACGATGAAATCCGCGGAGGTCCCGCGGAGCGGTCCGCCCCTCTTCACCTTCGTCTCCGGGAAGGAGAAGATCACCCTCACGCAGGCTTCCCTGGACTCTCTTCGCGCCCTCGGGGCGATCCTCGGCTAGGCTCCCCGCGGCGGACTCCCCCGCCACGGAGACAATCATGCCCAGTCCAATCATGAAGCATTTCGCCTACGTCCATCTGCCGGCCCATCTCCAGGAGGTCAGCCGGCCGATCGGCGAGTTGGCCGCCCAGATGGACGCGGAACTCCCCGACTGCGCGGAGAAGTCCGCTGGCCTTCGCAAACTCCTGGAGGCAAAGGACTGTCTCGTGCGCGCCAGGCTTGAAAAAGCCTAGACGGCTGGGACAATCCCAAGGTAGAAGACTCGGGCGGGGCGATGGGGCCCCGCCGATTGAAGGAACGACCCCGATGCCGCTGCTCTGCCTCTCCCTTTCCGAACGCCTCTTGGAAGTCCTGAACCGCGTCGATGATGGCGAGTTCGCCGACATCACGGGTGATATCGACGGCGCGACCTGGCATGGCTCGCGCGCCGTCTCCTTCCCCCTGACCGTCCCGACCGGCGCGCCACTCTTCGGCGAGGAAGGCGGGAGCCTCAACGCGATCGTCCACGTCAACTTCGTCACGGGCGTCTTCTCCTGCGAGGGCGAAGGCCTGGACCTCCTGCGCGACGCCCTCCTGGCCGCGGGCGGCCGCGTCGGGGCCTAGCCTCTCCGCCCGCTCCCCCGCCCACCCCGCCCGGCTCACGCCGCGCGGGGATGAGGCGTCAGAGGCATGGACCTCGGAACCGGCTCAAGGAGGGCCAGAGCATGCAGGATCGAATCAGGGCGATCGAAGTCCAGACCGGCTTCACAGCAAGGGCGGGGGACCTCCTGCTGGTCTACCCGGACGGCCGGCTGCGCCACATCGCCCAGGACGAAGGCCAGAAGCCGGAGTCAGCGGCCGCGGCCCAGTGGAAGGACCCGGCGAAGCGCGAGGCCCTGCGCGCCGCATTCGCCGCGCGGAAGGCCGGCCCCCCGACGCCACGGAAGATCGCCCCGACATCCAAGCGTCTGAAGCCAATGAAGACGCAGATGTGGGTGGACCGCCGGCTTGCGGTCCGCGAGGTCCTGGAGAAGCAGCCCGGCCAGAGCGCGATCCCGAAGACGATCCAGGAAGCCCTCAAGGGCAACCCGGACTTCCGGAACCACGACACGCTCTACATCGCCATCAAGCAGATGACGCAGCTGGGCCAGGTGAAGGCGATCCGCGACGGGAAGACCCGGCGCTTTGTCTCCGTGGCGCTCATCCCCTCGGCGAAGGTGGAGAAGCCTGCCAGGGCCACGTCATGAGCGGCCAGACCTTCCGACTCGGGACGGCCCTGGCGGGCCTCCCGGCCTTCGTGTGGCACGATCCGGCCGGCTACCCGTCGCACCTCAAGCCCGGGAAGGCGAAGACCTTCCACCACAATTTCCAGCTGGCCATCCACCCCCAGGCCGGCTGGGGGAGCGTCCACGCCTGCGAGGTCTGGTCGCTGCCCAACGATCCGATCCCCTATCGGACCCGAGCCGCGATGCTGACGCTTGACCGGGCCTCGCTCCTGGCCCTGTATCGCTTCATCGGGGAGACGCTAGGACAGGCGCCGGGCGGATGAGGCACAGCTACCCCACGACGATCCTAGCCGTGGACCTCAAGCCCCTTTTCGGGCCGGACGCGGCCAGCGCCTATGTCGTGCTGCTCCCCGCCCCCGATGACGCGACGATCGTCCGGACGGTCTATGGACAGCTGGTCTTCCAGACCTTCAGCAAGCGTCGGCAGTCATACCAGCACCGCTTTGTCGGGCGGCTGTTTTACGAGTTGAAGGCGGCGGTCTTCGCCGGGACGGATGCGCGTGGCGGCCTCCCGTTCATCTACTTCCACCGCTGGGGGTGGACCCTTCTCCGTGCCCGGAACGCCTCCGGCGCCGCACAGGCCCTAGACCCTTCCAACCCGAGATGGTCCTGAAAGGATAGACCATGAGCCTCTACAACGCAGTGTTCAAGACGCAGCCCGCCGCCCTAATCATCCTCAAGGCCCTCGGGGCGGAGCCGGAGAAGGTCCCGCGCATCCGCGACGCCTGGGTGACGAAGGACGGGGATGAGTTCCGACTTGTCATCTTCACCCGGACCGGCGGCGGGAACCGCCAGGACTATGAAGAGGGGAACGCCTACCTGCGCAGCCTCCCCGGCTTCGTCTCGGATCGGGATGACGAGTTTGACGCCACCTTCGCCAAGTGGTCCTATCTCCCACCCGAGTCGCTCCCCGAGGCCACCCTGGGCCTCATCCTGTCGATGCAGGACCCGGACGTGGAAGACCACCAGAAGCGGATGGCGAAGGCGCTGAACACAATCCTCGGCTGAATGGTCTTCCGCTTCCTGAGTCCAGATCGCTCGCCTATCCTCGGCGGTCTGGACCAGGAAAGGGACCTGCCTATGCTGCCCCACGAAGTCATTGCTTCCCAGTCTACCCAGGAAGAGGGCGACCTGTTCAAGGTCGCCTTTGAGCATATGTGCCAGCCGGTGGCGCGAGCCGGGGAGCCCGGCTTCATCTTCGGGCTCGCCCGTTCCGACGCGACGAAGCCGGACGGCTTCACGGGGACGCTACTCAAGCAGACCCGGGAACAGATGATCCAGGCGATGGCCCAGCCGGCCGCCGCCGGCTACGCCCTCGCCCCCGAGGCGGACCTGCGCAGCCACCTGACCCGATTTGCGGAAGCCTACTTCACCGCCCAGGAAGGCTATTACAAGCGCCAGAGCCTTGTCGCGGCGCTCACCACGATGGCCTACCTGGAGGCGCGGAACTCGGAAGGGATGGAGCCAATTGGCGCGGATCGCGAGCGGATCATGCTCGCCTACTACATCCCGGCGGAGCGCATGAAGGACCGGACGCACACCGTGTTCTTCGCGGTATCCTCACGGCCGCGGATCGCCCCAAATTAACATCTTGACCTCCGCCCTGCTTTGGGACTAGGTTCCTTGATACCGGGGCGATGGAGCCCTAGAACGGAGACGAAGACCATGACTGACTATGTCCGCGCCTACCAGGAGCCCGGGAGCGTCTACCACGGAGAGGCCTGCCGCCTCGGCGCCCGGCTCGCCCATGACGCGACCTCCCACGAAGGTGTGATGCGCTGGAACTCCAACAACCAGGTTCCGCCCGGCGATGTTGTCGCCCTCGCGGCCTTCCTCGGCCACCCCGTCGCGATCACGATGTGCGACACGGTCCGCGCCGCCGAGTTGTCCGCCTTCCTCGCCGAGGTCCGGGCCCGCGATCGCGGCCCGACCGCCGAGCAGATCGCCGAGGCCCGCGCCGCCCACGGGCCGGGCGTCACAATCCGGAACGTCATCACCGGCCGGGAGTTCCGGACGTGAACAATTTCAAGTTCAACAAGGCGGACCTCGCCGGCCGGGATGAGATCGTCCAAAGCCTCGCCAAGGCGAAGGCAGAACTGGACGAAGCAATCAAGACCTTCAACGAAGGACTCGCGGCCCTCCGCGAGCCCCTGAAGGAGGCGGAAGCCGCCTACAACGAAGTCCTCCAGGAGGCCCGGGACTACACCGCCCGGATCGGCGAGGAAATTGACGACGCGATCAACGACAAGTCGGAAGCCTGGCAGGAGGGCGACCGCGGGAGCGCGGCCGCTGAGATGCGCGACGCCTGGCAGGGTTACGCCCCCGATGATGTGTCCCTCGAAATCCCGGAAGACCTGGACGGGGTGGACGACCTCGACCACGACGACACCCTCAGTGAACTCGCGACGGAGTTGGACGTATGATCGGCAAAGCCATTCTCGCCGGGGTCGCCGGCCTGTGCATCGTCGCTGGGATCGTCGGGCCCCCTGAACCCTCGGCGAGCCCGGCGGAGACGCAGGCAATCCATTCCTACTGCGCCGCCCTCGGGAACCTCGGGGCGACCGTCTGGGAGATGAAGGCCCGCGGGATCAGTCGGGGCGCTACCCAGGCGCAGGCGACCCGAGGGGCCCCGGTCGGTGCGCTCCCGGACATCAACGACACAATCGAAATCGGGTGGCGGGCCCGGACCCAGGAGGGCGCGCGGAACGGCGCCCGGGTCAACTGCCTGACGGCGCGGGGCTCCGCCGCCTAGCTGAAACGTCAATCAGCGAGATGACTAGAGACGGTCCGAGACTCGACTTTTCCTAGACGTGTTGACAGTCGTCTCAGTAATATCTCCACGTTGACTTCAGTCCAATAGGGAGACATCAGATATGGATGACGAAACCGAAGACCGCCCCGAGGTCCGGACGATGAGTGCGCTTCGCGACCTCGCGCTCAATCCTCCGGCGACGCTCGCCGAGATGCGCGCCGCGGTTGGCATGACCGCCCCGAAGCGGTTCCACCACCTGGTTGATACCTGTCTCGCGGGTGTGATCGCCGAGGACGCCCGGGGGCGCCGCATGTTCCTGTCCAACAACGGGACTTCCGTCCTTGGGACGACCGGCCGCGATAAGGGTGCCCTCCTGGAGAAAGTGATTGCTTTTGCGCGGGAGAAGGGGATCACCGAAATCGCCGAGGCGGACCCCGATCGCGTCTACCGCTGCCTTGCCGGGAAGGCGGGCGCGATCCGTAAGCGGGCAAAGGAGATGCCGCCGGTTCCGGAGCGGGGGGCGTGAAGCCCCCTCTCCACCCTCTCTCCGCGGTGTTTCCGCGGATGGAGGGTAAGGACTTCGATGACCTGGTCGCGAGTATCCAAAAGCACGGCCAGCTGGAACCCATAACTATGATTGGAAAGGAGATATTGGACGGCGCGAATCGATGGATGGCCTGCCAGTGCCTCGGGATCGTTCCAAAGACCGTCCCCTTCACAGGCGATGACCCGGTTGCCTTCGTTGTCGCTAAGAACGTCGATAGGCGACACCTCACTGAAGCGCAGCGATCAATGATCGCTGGAAGGCTCGCGGACATGAAGCACGGCGGGGACCGACGCTCAGGACAGTTTCAAGGGTTAAATCTAATCCTTGAAACTGGAGGTGTGTCCGCCGCTGAAGCCGCGAAGCTGCTCAAAGTCGGTCGCAGTTCGGTCAATTACGCCAGGACAGTCCTACGCAACGGGGACCCGTCTCTGATCGCGGCCGTTGACGCCGGGCGCCTAGGCGTATCCTCCGCCGCAGAGGTCGCGAAGGAGCCGCCCGCGGCACAGCAGGCGAAGGTCGCGGACCTCTCCGCGGAGCGGACCCGCCGGGCGAAGCCAAAACCCGTGCCGACCCCGGCGCCTGAACCGCTGGCCGAGCCTCCGCCAGAGCCGGCGGACGTGACGGCTTACAAGCGTTTCGTCAATGAGACGCTAATCCCGGCCTGGGAGAAAAAGACGGCGGACCTCAAACGGTTCTGTCAGACGATCGCCGACAAATATGGCTACATGCCCGAAGAGGTCTTCAAGACCCTACGGGCCTCGGTCCACCCCGACTGGTCACCGCCTGAACGGATGGAGCGGAACCGGAAGGCTTTCGATTGGCTGAACGAGAACAAGACGCTCATCCTCGGAACCGCGAAGCCACCGGAGATACCGGCCAACCTCAACGATGCCCTAGAACAGCACTTCCGGAAGGCGGGAGTCCGCCGATGAAGGATGACCTCGCACTGGCCGAATGCGAACAAACTTCCGTTGCTCTAGGGGGCGCGCTGACCTTTGGGGAGGCGCTGCGTATGCTGTCGGATTCAAAGACACGATACACCCGAGCCCGGAAGCGACGGTCACCGTTGTCGGTGCGCAGCCGCTGCATCGGGACGGTCTTTTTAGCAGAGGCGCGAATCGGTCAGTTCCTCGAAAAGGCTCAAGCCTGCGGGATGCTTATCGAATTGCCGAACGGCAATGTGACGGTCCCTGTGTGGTTCCGTCTTGACGCGAAGAAGCCCAAGGATGAGTGACCGTCCTTTCCGCCTCGGGGCGACGCTTCCGCGGCAGCCGCGCCGGTCCTGCCCGGAGTGCGGGACAACCCTAGACGGTGCGACGGAACTGGTCCAGGCAGACCTCCCTGCGGTGAAGAAGGTGATGCCGGTCGGCTCGCTGACCGTCTGCCTCTACTGCGCCCAGCCTCTGGAACTCCGGGCGGAGGGGTTCAAGGCCCTCTCCCCGGCGGAGGTTGATTCTTTCTGCCAGTCCAACCCCGGCTTCCGGACCGCGATCAACGCGGTGACCGCGATGCGCAATATGAGAGGACGAAAGACATGAGCCGCGACGAAGGACCAAGAACCGCCCTCTTTGGGCGGACCCGAGGCCGGGAGGTAGACGGGCCGATGCTCCCAGCCGGCGCCGTGACCCCGCGGAACCCGCGAGGCGAGCCCACCGGCCACTACACCGGCCGGTGCGGAGGCTGCGGCAGCAAAGACCTCTGGGACGACAACGGCGCCTACGGGTGCAATGACTGCGGCAAGTTCTGGTGCGGGTTCGCCGGATGAGCGCGCAGATCCATGAAGAACTGACCCGGCTGATCGCGTGGTGCGAACGGTCCCGAGGTCCTGACCCGGACCTAGACCAGGCGCTGGCCCTGGTCGCGGTCCTCCCTCCCTTCAACGGTCCGGCCGCCCTCTCCGGATCGTCCTCCCTGGACGATATGCTACCATGGGAGCATGCCGGCCGGTGGACGATCCGCGGGCCCGAGGGTCGCATATGGCGCGCCGTCTTCGCCCCCGATTGGGCCAAACGGGACCGACAGTTCATCGGCGCGGCCGCGACGGAACCGCTGGCCCGCCGGGCGGCTGCCCTCCGGTCGGAAGCCGCGAGGCTCCACCGGCTCGCAGCGGAGTGAAGCGCCATGAACCGCTCCCAGCGGGATATACAACGCGCGCTAGGCCCCGATTGGTCAAGGATCGGGTCCAACGGCAGAGGCCATGAGGTCTGGCTACATCGGGGTGGTGGCCGGATGATCACCAGCAAGAACCTTGGCTGTCACAGGATGCTCAAGAACATCCTGGCCACCGCCAGAAAAATCGTCAACGGCCAAAAATAGTTCTTGACGGACAGTCTGCCAATTGGGTAGGGTTCTTGTTACGGGGAGGCCACAGGGCCTCTCCCCCTCCGGACAGGGGCGCTGCCGGCGCTACCCGGGCCAGCCTAGGCCCGGGAGCGATCGCCCAGAAGGCCGCACCGCAATCCCGCGGGCGAGTTCAGGAGGTCTTCAATGACCGTTGCTTCGCAGATCGCCGTTCGCCACTTCGGCCGGAAGGCGGTTGCCGCCCTCGCCCGCAAAGGGATCAAGGTCATCGGCCTCCAGTCGCTCCCGGGGCCTTCTGGCTCCTTCCTGGACTCGGAAACGGGTTACATCATCTCGGACAACGGCACTGGCCGGGTCCTCCCCTATCTCGCCCTGCGGGCCCTCGCGGCGTGAGCGAGGTCCCGGAGACGATCGAAGGGTGGACCGTCACAAAGATGGCGCCGGATATCGGCGAGCCCTACCTTTGGAGGCTTGAAGCCTTTGATCCGGTCGGGACGCTTCTCCAGCGCCACGGCTTCCACTCTCTCCCCCTCGCCCGGTCCTGGGCGTTAAAGCATCCGGCGCCAACTAAGGCGTCCAATAGTCTTCCAGCACCGCACATCGTCCACTCCGTGCTCGGGGTGATGACGCTGCTGGAGGGGTTCCCCGGGATGAGCCTCCTGCCCTACCAGGACCAGAGGCTCATCCTCGGGGAACTCTACATGGCGGGTCACGCCATCTCCGTCCGGAAGGACCGGAACGGGTGGCGTCACATCCGCATCGACGGGCGCGAAATGAACGTCCAGCAGGCGATGGCGCATGCTGAGAAATGGATACAGGCGAAGAAGGAAGCCGACAACATGGCGACGAAGATGGACACCGACGCGCGTGAGCGGGGGAAGGAGGACGCGCGGAAGGCCCGCGCCGCAGCCGGGAAGCCGGTGAAGAAGCCGGCCGCGGCGGTCGCACAGGCCGCGGACGCGAAGCCGCGGGCAGCCCCTCCGGCTGCGGCGCCGGCAGCCTCGGCGGCGGCCGCGCGGATCGGGAAGACCGTCGCGACTGACACCGCGGGCCTCCCCACGACCCGTCCGAACGGCCCGGTGGTCCGCCCGATGACCGGCCCGAAGGTCCCCGGAGGCCGGAAGGCGGACAGCACGAAGAACCAGTGGGCCAATCCCGCCAAGGCGGCCCGTCTGAACTCCGGCTTCATCGCCCGCGCCCTCTTCCCCAAGGACCAGTCGGGGAGCGATCACCGCAACAAGGTCCTGGACGTGCTCACGCCGCACGTCCTCAAGCACGGGAAGGACGCGGTGAAGGCGAAGCTGAAGGGGCAGACCTTCGCGACCGTCGCGGACCTCGCGAAGTTCCTTAAGTGAGCCGGGAGCCCGAAGACCCCGAGGCGGACCAGCGCGACCTCTTCGCGATCGCCGCAATGGTTGGCCTGCTCTTCGCAGGCCGGTCGGAAGGCCGGGAGGACAGGGTGGGTGAGGACGCCTATGAAGTCGCGGACCAGATGATGGCCGCGCGGGCCCGGCGGCGGAAGAAATGACCCCCACCTTCTACCGGGTGGAGGACTACCTGACCGCCGCCCCGGTGGATGAGTGGGACAACCCGGTCGGGCCGGGGACGGTAGCCTTCAGGCTCCGCCGGTTCATAGAGGTCCGGAAGACTCCGAAGGGGCGGACCCTCGCCGAGGTCTTTGGCACGGGCACCTACCGCGCCGAAGACCTCCGCGGCCCGACTCGCTTCCAGCTGGACGCTGCGCGTAAGGTCTTCGCCGCGCCGTCCATCGCCGAGGCGGTAGAACATTGGAAGGCCCGGAAGGCGAAGCAGTCCCGCATCTACCGGGCACGGCTCCGGGCGATTGAGAACGCCCTGGCCTTGATTGACATCAACGCTAGACGCTGGAGGAAGGATGAGGAACCCGTTCACGCCCCCGCCCCCGAGGGGCCCCCACATCGGGGCGAAGCCGGGGGGATATGACGATGCGCTCGCCGGGATCGCCCTCGCAATCGAAGCGGACGCCCGGGCCCTCCGGGAAGAGAGTGAGGCCCGGCGCCGCCGGCTTCGCTGGTCTCTCATCGCTGCCTGGGGCCTAGCCTTCGGCGGGATCGTCGCCGCGGGGTTCTGGTGGTGAGCGGCATCGGGGAGGAACCGGCCCGCCCGGTCCCGTCGCCGGCTAACTTCCGGGGCATCAGCATCCGGGACCACATGGCGCTGGAACTCGCGAAGGCCATGATCATCGGGGTCGGGCAGAACATCGCCCCGGTCCATGAACAGGCGATCCCGCGCGCCGCCTACCGGATGGCGGATGAGATGATGAAGGCACGGAAATGACCCAGGACCCGATCCGCGAAGCCCTCCGGGAGATAGCCCGCCTAACCCGGACCTGGCGGGCACTCCCGGAGGCGACCTGCTCCCCCGAAGACCTGCTGCTGAAGCAGATCGCCGGGGTGGCCTTTGGCGCATTGGAGAAGAACCCGAAATGAGCGAAACACATGACCTCCACCTGCTCTGGAAACTCGCCCGGGTCGTGGTCCGCCGGCTCCCCCAGGAGGTCCGGGAGCGGATCGTTGACGACCTGATCAAGGAACTCGCCGAGGCAAAGACGCGGGCGGCCAACACCCGCTACTATGCAGAAGTCAGGGACCTGGAAGCCCTCCTGAAAATCGTATCCAACTGATCGCTTTTTGGGTAGACGGATGGGAAAGTCCCAACTAGAAGGAAAGGACCGGGGCGATGGGGCCCCGGCGAGGAAGACCCCGATGACGCTCCCCGCTCCCCGCGCTGCCTTCGGCTCCGCCGCCGCTCCGGCCGCCGCTCCGGCCGCCGCCCCGGCCTCGCCGGGCGTTCCGATCCCCCGCCCCCTTGATCAGCGGCTGAAGGCGTTCGCCGAGCACGCGAGCACCCCGGCGCGCGATCGCGAATTTGCGCAGTCCCTCCTGGCTGGCTTCGCCCGTTGGCGTGGGTTCACGGAGAAGCAGGAAGCCGCCGCGGAGCGGATGCTAGACCGGGCCCGGGAACGTCTCCTGGCAGAGCGCGCGGCCGCCGCGGGCGAGGCCCCGGCGCTCACCGGGGATGCGAAGATCGCAGCGGACCTCCGCGCCGCCCTCCCGTCCCTCGCCGCGGAGCGTGATCGCTCCTTCGCCAATTCCCTCCTTGAAGGTTTCAGCCGCTACGGGTCGTTCAGCGATCGTCAGCGCCCCTACGCTGAGAAGCTGGTCCGCGAGGCCGCGGCCGCAAAGGCGAAGGAAGAAGCCCCCAAGACCCGCATCGCCGCCCCCACAATGGAGGCGCTGATGGCCAAGTTCAATCTTGCCCGTGAGAACGGTCTCAAGAAGCCGTCCCTGACGATCCTCACCAGCGTCGGGGAACTGACGCTGGAACTCGCGAAGGCGGATAGCCGCAACCCCGGCTGCCTGTATGTCACGGTCGGTTCCGACTATGTCGGGAAGGTTCTGCCGGACGGGACCTGGGACCCGCGCCGCGAGGCGCCGGCCGCCCTGGCTGGCATCCTCGCGGACCTCGGCGGGAACCTCGCGGAGCGCGCGGCCGCCTTCGGGAAGGAGACGGGCACCTGCTGCTTCTGCTCCCAGACGCTGACCGATGAGCGTTCCGTCCTGGTCGGCTATGGCCCGATCTGCGCCGGGAACTATGGCCTTCCCTGGGGCGACCGTCCCGTGAAAGTGAAGAAGTCCAGCCTGACCTGTTCCTAAGCCTTCCGCTTCCAGTCGTCCACGCCTAGGATCGGCCCCCCTCCACCGCACGTGGAGGGGTTCCCTTTTCCTATTCGTGGAGGACGTATCTTGTCCGGTATCTTGGAAGACATCCTTGAAGAACTCAAGCTGCACACGGAACTCCTGACGCGGATCGCCGACGCGAATGACGCGATGGCGGGCGCCGATCCGGAGCCGGAGCCCGAGCCGGAGCCCGAGCCGGCCCCGCCGCCGCCCCGCCGGGGCGCGAAGCCGGCGGAGACGAAGCCGGCCGCGACGAAGCCGGCTGGCCGCGGCAAGGGCAAGGCCATCACCGAAGATGAAGTGAAGTCCAAGCTGGCCCAGGTCCGCGACTCCCTCGGCATGGAGAAGGCCGCGGAGATCATGGAAGCCTATGGCGCCAGCCGCTTCAAGGACCTGGACCCGAAGGACTATCCGGCCATTGCCGTCGCCGCCGATGAGGCGCTGGCGGCCGCCCCCGCTGAGGAAGACCCGCTGGCCTGATCGGCTCGCGCGGAGGCCCGCCGGTCGCCCGGCGGGCCTTTCCTTTTCAGGGGGGAGGATCATGGCGCCAACTGGACACTCCCGGTTCTCACCTTCGGCCTCATCGCGCTGGCTGAACTGTCCGGGCTCAATCGACGCGATAGACAAGCTGGGGATCGGCGGCGGGAAGGAAAGCATCCATTCGCTGCGCGGGACCGCTGCCCACGCCCTAATGGAGGCCTGCTTACGGCTAGACCTCCCGCCCGAGTTCTTTGTGGGGAAGGTCTTCGGCGAGGGGATCGTGGCCGACAAGGATATGGTGGACGGTGTTGGCTACGCCATCAACTATGTCAATGAATACACCCGGAAGGTCCCTGATGCCAAGGTGCACATCGAATACCAGGTCAACGTGGGGATTGGCCTGAAACAGACCGATCCGGAGTCCTTCGGGACGGCGGACATCATCATCGACGCCTACCAGTGCGCTACCGTCGATGAGATCGTGGTCGTGGACTACAAGAACGGCGCCGGCATCGTCGTGGAGGTTGAAGAAAACTCCCAGATGCTTCTCTACACCCTCGGCTACCGGTCAGAGAAGAAGCGCATTCCGGCGACCTTCCGCAACGTCATCATCCAGCCGAACGCCCCGCATCGGGACGGTCCCGTAAGGGAGTGGGTGTATGACAACGCGGAGTTGAACGCCTTCGCTGCGGTCGCGCGGGAGGCCGCGGCGAAGACCTTTGAGACGCGCCGGCCCGAGTTCAACGCGGGCCCGTGGTGCAAGAAGTCTTTCTGTCCGCTCATCGCCCGCTGCCCCGCGGCGAGCCGGGCCGCAACGGAGAGGGCCATGCAGGTATTCAAACCCCTCGGGACGGGAGGGCGGAGGAACGCCGCCCCTTTCGCCCGCGCTGACGCCAAACTCCTGACGGATGCCGATTTGGCGGAGGCTCTAGTTATTGTGCCACTGGTTCAGGAGTGGTGCAAGGAAGTCCAGCAGGAAGCCCTCCGGGTCCTCCTGGCCGGACGGAAGCTGCCCGGGCACAAGCTGGTGCGCGGGAAGTCGCCCCCGAGGCAGTGGAGCGTGGATGAGAAGGTCGCGCTGGCCCTCCTTCGCAAGTTCCTACCCATCGACGTGGCGGCGCCGCGGTCGGTCCTCTCCCCGACGCAGGCGGAGAAGGCCCTGACCGCAGCCAAGGTGAACTATGAGAAGACGGCGGGGAAGATCGTGACGCGCGGTCAGCCCTCCTTCCACGTGGCCCCCGAGGATGATCCCCGCGAGGCCGCGGCGCCAGCAACCCTAGTGTTCAAACCCCTGGAGAAACGAAATGGCAAGGCAGCCCCAGCGTCGCGGCGGTAATCGGTCCAGCGACGTGGACCGGGAGGAACTGGTGACCGTGACCCCGCAGGGTCGCGTCTGCTACCCCTCGATGTGGGAAACCAAGATGTTTGAGGGGGAGGACACCGGCAAGTTCGGGCTCATGCTCGTGTTCGAGCCCGGCGCCGATATCAGCGACCTCGAAAGGATCGCGAAGAACGCGGCATATGCCAAGTTCGGCGAAGAGGAAGTGGAGCGCATGGAGCAGTCCCGCCAGGGGTTCCGCTGGCCGTGGCGCTACTGCGACGAATATGCGAGCAACGGGGAACCCTTCGACATCGACCCCGACGCCTACTTCATCAACCTCACGTCCAAGGAGCAGCCGGGGCTCGTGGACGAGAACAACAACCCGATCATCCGGCGTGAACAGTTCTACGCGGGGTGCTGGGCGCACGCCGAGGTCTACGCCCACGCCTACGACACGAAGGGGAACCAGGGGGTCACCTTCTTCGTGAACCACGTCCAGAAGACCGGCGACGGCCCGAAGCTGGGTGGAACCCGGGGCGATCCGAAGCAGGTGTTCAAGCCGATCCCGCGGGACCAGCGTCGGAAGCATGTCGCCGATGACGGCCGCGAGGAAGGCCGCGAGGATGCGCGGGAGGACCGCCGGGGCGGCGGCCGGGACGATCGCCGGGACGATCGCCGGGCGCCTGCCCGTGATGACCGGAGGGCTCCGGCGCGTGACGATCGCCGGGCGCCGGCCGCATCGGGGCGCGACCGGGACCGGCCGGATGCCACCCGCGCCGCCTCGCGTCGTGGGGCTCCCCCGCCTCGGGGCGGTTCCAGCCGGGGACGTGACGACCTCGGATTGGACTAAAAAGTTGCCTTGAGGCGTCTTTCAGGTATAACCGGAATGAGGGCGGCGGATATTCGCCGCCCTGGTATGATGGAGAAGACCAGTGTCCGATGATCTGGGCCTGGGCGACCCGCCCGCGCGGACGAAGCCCAAGGCCAATACCTCCCGCAAGCCCGCTCCGGCGGCCAAGGCTTCCGCCAAGGCTCCGGCGAAGGCCGCGGCCAAGACGGTGGCCAAGGCCCCGGCGAAGGCCCCCGTGAAGGCCCCGGCGAAGGCCGCGGTCCCCGCGAAGGCCCCCGCCAAGGCCCCGGCGAAGGCTGCGGCGAAGGCTGCGGCCCCCGCGAAGGCGAAGCCGGTCCCGCCGGCCCCCCGTCCGAAGTCGCCGCCCCCGGGCTTCGACTCCGGCGGGAACCTGAAGGCGGTCCCGGACGGGCTCCGCCCGACTTCGATCAACCATCACCTGTATGGCCTCTTCCTGAAGGTCGGCGCGCGCCACCCGAAGGCGACGGTGCTGGGCGACTTCACCGAGGCGACGCTGTCGGCGGCGCTTTCGAGCCTGAAGAATCGGAAGTATGCGCCCAACACGCCGCTGATGTTCATCGTCAAGGACGGTGACGACTACGTGCGCAAGGCGTGAGCGGTCGTGGGGTCCTACCCGGCGGGTGGGACCCCGCTTCAGCTTGATTACCACCAATCAACGGTAGCGCATACCCGAGCCCCGACCCGGCACAAGCCGGAGATCACCGGCCTTCCGCACCGTCCAGTCCGCATCCACCTGGATTTCGAGACGTTCAGCCACAAGGACGTTCGGGTGGTCGGGTCCTACCGCTACGCGGCGGACCCCTCGACATTCATCCTGATCATCGCCTGGGCGGTAGAGGATGGCGAGGTCCAGACCTGGACCTGCCTTGAGGATGAACCGCCGCACGACCTCCTGCGCCTCATCCGCGACGGCGCGATCATCTGCGCGCACAACGCGGAGTTTGAGCGCGCGATCCTCGAAATGATGGCCCGCCGCGATCCGCGCTGGCCGAAGACGCGCATCCAGCAGTTCCGGTGCACCGCCGCAAAGGCGGCCGTCCTCTCCCTCCCGCGGGCGCTTGAAAAGGTCGCGGTCCTCCTTGATGTCGCCGAGCAGAAGGACAAGCGCGGGAAGGCGCTGATCCAGAAGTTCTGCAAGCTGCACAAACGGAAGCATAAGGGGGTCCAGCTGGAGCCGGTCCGCCGGAAGCCGGAGGACTACCCGGATGACTTCGCTGATTTCGTCGCCTACTGCGTCGGGGACGTTGAGGCGGAGCGGGCCGTTGATAAGGAGATGCCGGACCTAAGCCCTATCGAGTTGGCCGTGTTCTGGATGAACATGGAGATCAACGAAGAGGGGCTGCCCATCGACGTCAACGCGATGGAAGGCGCGTTGAAGATCGCGCAGGGGATCGGGGCGACGCTGGAGCAGAAGGTCCAGGACCTTACCGGCGGGATCGCGGTCACGCAGCGCGACGCCACGCTTGAATACCTCCAGGACCGGGGCGTGCCCCTCCCGAACCTCCAGCGGAAGGAGATTGAGAGCCTCCTGGAGGATATGGGCGGCGGGGAACTGGAAGAGGACATCGAAGACCTCCTGCAGACCCGGATGGAGTTGAGCCGGGCGGCGCCGAAGAAGCTGGTCAGCATGCGCGACCTCCTGGTGGACGGTCGCCTTCACGGGACGCTCCTGTATCACGGCGCCCACACGGGTCGGTGGACAGGGAAACTCTTCCAGCCGCAGAACCTCAATCGGGGGGACCTGAAGGAGTCCGATCTTCTCCGGGCCTTCAGGATGTTCTCCCGGCACGCCTCGGCGCAACAGTTTGCCGCCGCCTTCCCGGAGCCGTTCGCCGCGATCGCCTCCTGCATCCGGGGCTTCATCGCCGCCCCCGATGGGGAACAGCTGGCAGTCGTGGACTATACCGCGATTGAGGCCCGCGTCCTGGTCTGGCTCGCCGGTCACTGGGAGAAGGTCCAGGCTTACGAAGAGGGCCTGGACCTCTATAAAATCCTAGCGGCCCGCCTCTTCTCCTGTCATTACGATGACGTGACCGCCGAGCAGCGGCGGATCGGGAAGAACCTGATCCTGGGCTGCGGCTACGGGCTTGGGTGGCGGTCCTTCATTACCTACTGCGCCAAGGAAGGACTCGTGATTGATGAGACCTTCTCCCGGGAGGCGGTCGGGTTCTACCGCAACGATCACAAGCCGGTGACGGAGTTCTGGGGGAACGCTGAGGAAGCCTTCCGCTACACGCTCCGGACCGGACAGGAGTGCGAGATTGAAGGCTGCGCGGCGCCGATCAGCTTTGAGATGTTTGATGGCTTCCTCGCGCTCCGGCTCCCGTCCGGCCGGCGCCTCTACTATCCCCAGCCGCACCAGGCGCTGAAGCCGTCGATGTATGGCGGGCCTCCGCGGGAAACCCTCGCCTACATGGGCCAGGTGAAATCCTCCTGGGTGTCCATCTGGACCTATGGCGGGAAGATCGTGGAGAACATCGTCCAGGCGGTCGCCCGGGACATCATGGCCCTCGGGATGCTCTCCGCCCGCGCCGCCGGGTTCCGGCTTGTCCTAACCGTCCACGATGAGGTTGTTGCGAGATGTCAAGGCGGGAAGACCGATTTGGATTACCTATCGCGCCTGCTCCAACGGCGGCCTTCCTGGGCGGCATCCTGCCCCATAAGCGCAAAAGGGTTCCTGACGCAGCGATACCGGAAAGACTGATTGAGACCGCCTTCCGCCGCGGGGTCCGCCGCCTCGGGGGCGTGGAGTTCAAGATCAGTTTCCCGGGGCGCCGCGGGGCTCCCGATCGGCTCGCGATCTTCCATGGACCGCGGTCCTATCTTGTTGAGCTGAAGCGACCCCGAGGCGGCCGACTATCGGAAAATCAAAAGACCATAATTTCCACTCTTGCCTTCTTTGGGGTTCGCGTTCTAATAATCCGGAACCTTGAGGAGTTGAACAGATGGCTCGCCAGCGTAAAGACCTCCGCCCCTACCAGGCCCGCGCCGTTGAATTCGTGAAGAAGGAGGCCATGTGCGGCCTCTTCATGGACATGGGCCTCGGGAAGACCGCCGTGACGCTCACCGCGATCACGGACCTGATCCGGGACGGGGAGGCGGAGCGGGTCCTAGTCGTGGGCCCCATCCGAGTCATCGAGACGGTATGGCGGCAGGAAGCCGCCGAGTGGGCGCAGTGCCAGGGCCTGGTCTTCTCCCTGGTCCGCGGGACCCCGGCGCAGCGAGTGAAGGCCCTCGAAACTCCGGCGCACATCTACCTGATCAACCCGGAGAACCTGGTGTGGCTGCTCGACCAGATCGCCGAGGCCGGCCACAACCCCTTCGACACCCTGGTGATTGACGAGTCGTCCAAGTTCAAGAACGGGACCACCCAGCGGTTCAAGCGTCTCCGGAACCACGTCAAGACGTTCAAGCGTCGCATCCTCCTGACCGGGACGCCCTCCCCGAACAGCCTCATGGACCTCTGGCCGCAAATGTTCATCATGGACAACGGGGCTCGCCTGGACACATCCTTCGGGCGGTTCCGCAATCGCTACTTCCACCCCACCGACAAGTATGGCTACGAGTGGAAGGCCAACAGCGACGCCTTCGACACGATCACCCAGAAGATCGAAGACATCACCCTCCGCCTCCAGGCTTCCGACTGGCTGGACCTCCCAGAGCAGGTTGAGAACGTCGTTCACGTGACGCTCCCGCCGGCCGCGCTCCGCGCCTACAAGGCGATGGAAGACGACCTGGCCGCGATCCTCTCCGGGACGAAGGTCACCGCGGTGAACTCCGCCGCCGCCTTCGGGAAGTGCCACCAGATCGCCAACGGCGCGCTCTACCTCCCGAACGAAGACCCGGATGACCCTCGCCCGAACGCGGGCTGGGAAGAAGTCCACGACGCGAAGCTGGAAGCCCTCGCGGAGATGGTCGATGAGATCGGCGAGCCGGTCCTGATCGCCTACCACTTCCAGCACGACCTGGCCCGGCTCCGGAAGCTGTTCCCCGACGCGCCGGTGATGGGCCGGGGATCAAACCGGAAGCCGGAAGACGTCATCGCCGAGTGGAACCGCGGCCAGCACCACGTCATGCTGCTCCACCCGGGCTCCGCCGGCCACGGCCTGAACCTCCAGCACGGCGGCCGCCACATCATCTTCTTCTCCCTCCCGCCGGGCTCCCTGGAGAACCATGACCAGGTGATCGCCCGCATCGGGCCGGCGCGGCGCGCCGGGAAGAAGGACCCGACCGTGGTCCACTACCTGGTCGCCGAGGATACCGTGGACATGGCAATCCTCGGGCTGCTCCGGAGCCGGGCGAAGGGGCAGAACGCCTTCCTTGGCGCCCTCCGCGAATACACCCGTCAGAGGGCCGCGGCGTGACCGCGTGGACCTTCCCCCCGCCGGCCGCCGGTCCACGCTGGACCGGCTACCCGGATGAGGCGCAGCGGGACGGGCTCCACCTGATCCTGCTGCAGTCCGAAGTCCACGCCCCGATGTGGCGAGCGCAGCGAAGCCGCTGGGAATGGGGAACCTTTTACAACCTCTATCCCTACCAGATGACGCAGCTGGGCGCCTGGTATATCGGGCCGCTGACCACCTTCCTTCGGGCGGTCGCGGTCGGGACAACCTCCGCCTACGCGGTCCGGCAGCGCGATCAGATCGCGGATGGTTTAGGACTAGACCCCGGGGCCGGGGCGTCGGAAGAGGATCACCGGGCCCGCGGCTACGGTCTTCGATTCGCGCAGCTGATCCGGGACATCCCGGCGCCGCTACCCGAGGGGATTGACCGCCTGACCGACCGCCTAGTGTCGGAACTCCTTCCGATGCTCCTTGAGTCCAATGCGGGAAGGAACCAGAGATGAGTGAGGCGCCGATCGCGGTTCCCGAGGCGGGAACCCTCTGGAGGCATTACAAGGGGGGTCTTTACGTGGTCGTCACGCACGCACAGCGCGAGCGGGACGGCGGTCTTGAGGTTGTCTATCGTTCCTGGGGGGATGGGAAGACCTTCTGCCGCCCCCTCGCCGAGTGGCAGGAGACGGTGCTCAAGCCGGACGGCACAGCCTCCCTCCGCTTCGCCTTCACCGGGCAGCGGGCCTTCAAGTGACCATATACGTGGACGATATGCGCGCGTCCTTCCGCGGTATGGTCATGTGCCATATGATCGCGGACGATGAGGCAGAACTCCACGCGATCGCGCGGCGGCTAGGGCTTCTCCGGGCGTGGTATCAGGGGGACCATTACGATATCTCTTTGACGAAGCGCCGGGCCGCGGTAGGGTTCGGTGCCAAGGAAATTACTTGGCGCGAGGCCGGAGCGTTAATGGCGATGCTCCGGGAAACCGGGCGGATGGGGACCTTGAAGGAGGCCCTAGCCCATATGGAAGAGAGACACAAGCGGATGCGTCGGAATATTGAACTGCGGACCCTGGGCCTTATCCCGGCGGTCGCGCTCACGATCCTCGCCGCCCCGGTCAGCGCGAAGGCCCAGGGGGTCGGCCACGTCGATATCTTCGCCGGGGCCCAGCTGATGGACCGCACGGAGACAGTCGGCGGCGTGAAGCTGATCGACCTCGGGGGCGACGCGATGCGGGCCGGCCTCCGCGCCGGCTACGGCTACCGCTGGCCGTCCAACCTCTACCTCGGCGGGGAACTCGATGGCTGGCTGGCCTCGGGCCGGGCCCGGGCGGTCGTGAACGGGTGGACCTTCTCCGTGACGGAGCAGGGAGGCGTCGGGGCCTATGCCCGGATCGGCGCCCGCGGGGCGACCTCGGGGACGATGATCTATGCCCGCGTCGGGGTCCAGAACTTCCAGACCAATGTCGGAAGCGATACCACTCCGGCGGTCGGGATCGGCGCCGAGGTCGGGCTGGGCGGGTCCTGGGCGATCCGGCTGGACCTGACCTACAGCTGGGCCGGCGACGGGACGGAACGCTACCAGGGTGACGTCGCCCTCCAGTGGAGGTTCTGATATGGCCGCTTTCACCTACATGCTCCGGGGGAAGTTCCCGCTCAGGTTCGCGGAGAAGAACATCCACATGGCCTTCAAGGCCATGCTGGACGGGCCGGGCGACCTCGCGGGGGTCGCCGATCGGCCTTACTTCACTTTCCTCCGGGACGGGCCGCACCGGGAAGACCTCCGGGCCCTCGCGGCGGCGCATGACGTCTTCCTCCCCCGCCTCGGGAAGGTCAGGACCGTCTTTGAGGCGTTCGGCGGCATGGGACTCTCCGGGACGATGATCCGCGGCATCCTCCGCCCCGAGTCGCACGTCATCACCGATCTGGACCCCGATTGCGTCAGCCACCTGCGGCTGAACTTCCCCGAGGCGAATGTGATCCACGGGGACGCTTTCGAGCACGCGAAGGAGCACGGCCAGAAGGTGGACCTCCTGAACGTGGACTGGAACCGCTTCACGGCCCTGGACTTTGTTCGCCGGCCGCCCAAGATCATGACCGCCTTCCGGGGGCGCTACATGATCATCGCCGACTCAGCGGTCATCAAGCTGCACCTCAACGCGAGCGTCTACGCCCGGGAACTCGGGATGGCCGGCGATACACCGCTGGACTACTATCTGGCATCTGATGCGCTCTATCGCCGCAACCTCGGGATGGGCATCATCGGGGTGTATCGCTTCCGCGGCGCCTCGCTCATCTACCTCCGCCGGGGCGCCTCGGTGGAGTTCCCCGTCATCGAGCATGAGAAGACGAAGTGATGGCCCCGAAGACACAGCTGATCCTCGCCCTGGAATGGGTCCGCAATACCGGCGGGAACGGTAGCGTGGCGGCGCTGATCGAAGACTTTGAGCCGATCGGGTTCCGCCTCTGGTCCGAGATGAAGCGGGATGCCCTCGCCGAGGAACGGGGCGGGAAGCTGTTCCTGACGCCCGGCGGAGAGGACCGGCTGCGGACCGCGGCGGCCCGGCCGTCCTTCCCCCGGGTGGTGCCGTGAGCCCCGGCTGGGCCTGGGCCGCGCTCGCGGTCGCGATCCTCACCGGCTATGCGAGCATCGCCGCGATCATCGTCCGACCCGGGAGGCAAGGGTGGAAACTCTGACCATCCTATCCATCACCGCGATCTTCCTGGGCATCGGGGTGATCTGCGGCGGCTGGGCGACCCTCCGGCTGATCCGCCGCGTCGATGATCTGGAACGGGAATCGCGCGCTATGGGGCGTGAGGCGTATCGTGCCCGTGAGGACCTGCGCCTGGTCCTGGGGCGACTCCGGGCGCTGGAAGAGTTCCTGCGCCTGACCGGAACGTCATACAAGGGAGAAGGTTGATGAGCACGATTGACGGTGTGGACGTGGAGCGGTGGATGGAAGAACTCCGGAAGGAGGAAGCCATGGCGCACTCCCACGCCCGGAAGATAACCGTGCGCAACCGGACCGACCTCCTGGCCCGCATGGTCCGGTTCTATCGCGGGATGGAGGCGAAGAGGGACGGGACGCTGTCCCCGAACGAAGCGCGGGAGCGGGCCGGCCTCGGGCCGCTGGGCCGGGCGATGCTTCAGGAAGTCCCGACGCGGAAGCCCGAACCGTCCACTTCCGCACAGGCAGGGCACATGCCTAGCCGGAAGCCGGCCCCCCTCCCCCGGGCGGAGCCCGATCCCGGCACCCGGCGGGCCCCGCCGGACCCCGAGCCCGACTTGTCCGCGACCCTCCGGCGCGCCGCCGAGGCGTTCCTGCCGCCCGATGAGCCTACGCGCACAGTCGTCTCCCCGCCCACCGAGGTCCACAGCGCCCCGGAGAAGCCGGCGGAGCCGGCCCCCTTTTCGACCGGGGGCAGCGACGGCGGCGGGTCCAGTTTCTCCACGGGCGGCTCATCCGACTCGGGCGGAGGCTTCTCAACCGGCGGGGAGGTCTAGCGGTGGCCCAGGGATATCGCCCAAAGCCAGAGCCGAGGCCCCTGGAGGGACCGCCCTGCCTCACCTGCAGGTGGTGCTCGCATCGGGACAACTGGTGGACCCGGTTCTGGGACAGCCACCTCAACGCAATATGCCTGAACCCGATCGTCAATGGGACGCTGCCCAACGCCCGCCAGGAGGGCTGGATGCTTCTCGACTATATCGACGGTGGCCCGATCTATCCGGCGGACCCGGTGACCGGGCGGCCCCTCCGGGTCGTGGCCCCCTGCAGTCTCATCCGACAGGATACCTACCGCCCGCCTATCAACGGGAACGAATGCCGCCGGGCGACGGCCAACTGCGGGCCCGAGGCCCGTTATTGGGAAGCAAGGACCTGAACGCGATCCCGCGCCCGCTGACCTCGGGACCGCTCTGCCCCGATTGTGGCGGAACCGGGGCGGACCTGAAGAAGACGAAGGCAATGCGGTCCAATGACGGGAGTTATACCCGGTGCTGGACCTGTAACGGCGGAGGACTGGACCCCGCCGAGTTGTTCCGCTGGGGACCCCACAAGGAGTTGAAGCCATGCCCTACGTCCTCATGATCCTGGTCATAGCCGGCGGAGGTCGCCCAGCGATCGCCACGCACGACTTCCTCACCCAGCAGGGGTGCGAGCACGCGCGGACGATGTTCCTGGAAGGCGCCCGGGAGGCAATCGCCGCCGGGGCCGGCCGGCTCACCGTGGTCGCCATATGCGCCCCCGCGGCGACCCTCTCCAATGGATAGGGTCCTGCTCGCCCGCGCTGTCGGGTTCGGCCGCGATCTTCTCCGCACGGGGGACCTTGACCCGGTCTACATCCTGGTGAAGGAAGCCGGGCTGGCCCGGGCGGACCTCGCGAAGGCGCTGCTAGGCTACTCCATGTTTTACCACATCGGGGTCGCGCTCCACCTAGCGCATCGCCCGGGCCACCAGTTCTACCGGCGGGTGTCCGAGGGCCTGACCGCCGAACGCTGGCCCCGGGGGACGGAGCGGAGGCACTACCGCGGCGCGGCCGCGATGACCTCCGCCTGCGCGCTCGCCGAGGCCGGCCCGCCGGGCGAAGTCTTCATGCGGATGATCCCCGCGCGCCCGGTCGCCTTCCGGGACGCCTTCCTGGGCGTCCAGGCCTTCCCCGGGTTTGGCCCGTGGATCGCCTTCAAGATGGCGGACATGGCGGACCGGACCGGGTGGACGCGGGTGGACTTCACTGACTGTCCGCTGGACCTTTACCGCGACCCGAGGAAGGGGGCGGCGCTAGTCAAGTGGGGCGACCCGGAGCGGTGGAAGGAGGCGAAGCGCGAGGTCATCGCCGAGGTCGCTGAAGCCCTATTGTCGCGACTCCGGGACTTTCGCGCGCCGCCGCTATACGATCGCCCGCTCAACATTCAGGAGGCGGAGACGATCATGTGCAAGTTCAAGGGTCACGTCGCCGGGCGCTACCCGGTCGGGAAGGACATCCGGGAAGTCCTCCATGCGCTCAATGACCGCGACTGGGGCCCGATTGCCGCTGAAGTCGCCCGCTCCACGATCCTGCGCAAGGGGAAAGTCCATGCCAGCTGACGCCGCCTTCTACCTCGCGCACGGGGCTGCCTTCCCTTTCGACGGCTCTGCCTCCTTCTGGACGCACGGGGAGAAGCCCGAGCCGGCGAAGGACTGGGCACACGCGGCCGCGCGAGGGATCATCGCCAACCTCGCCGATCGGCGCGGGATCAAACAGGAATTGGATACGCATAACATCGAAGCCGAGATGCGGGTGGAGATCATCGAAGACCTCGCCGCGATCATCCGGGAGGCCGCGAAGACTGCCGCGGCGCCCGCGTCGTGAACCGTCGCGACCGCCGGGCGGCGCAGGCCCAGAAGTCGCCGATGACGAAGACCGGGGACGTGATGACCGCCGCGATGGATGCGCTGGTCCTGACCTTCCCCGGCTGCGCAATCACCCTCCTGATCGCCCCGCCGAGTAAGCCGGGGGAGAAGCAGGACGTCAATTACATCGGAAACGCGGACCGTGATCAGGTGCGCCGGATGATGAAGGAACTCCTGGCCCGCTGGGAGGACCCGGACCATAAAATGTCCGGGCGGATGGACCACTAACTGAAGGAGAAGATGGATGACGTTGAAGATGGGGAATATCGTCCGCGACACAATCACGGGCTTCCAGGGCATCATGATCGGCCGGACGGATTGGCTGTATGGGTGCTCCCGGATCGGGATTGAACCGACTGATCTGGATAAGGACGGGAAGCCGCGCGACCCGGCCTGGTTCGATGAGCAGCGGATCGTGACCGTTGAGGATCGGTCGCCGCCTGTCTCTCCCGAGTCGCGGGCCACAACCGGCGGGCCCCGGGATGACGGCGCCTCCCGCCGGGCGGACCCGAGCCGATGAGCCGGCAAATCCGCAAGTATGAGGTCGGGCGGCGGACAGCGCACGTGCTCCCTGGGGTGTCCCGGTTCCTCCACGCCGACATGCAGCGGGGCGACCGCTTTGTCTGGCTGGAAGTGGAACTGAACGAAGACCAGGCGCCGGAGGACCACACCCGGTCCTTCCTCATCCTCGGGACCGGGGAGACGGTCCCGCCCGGCGCCCGGCATCGGGGGACGTTCCTGGAAGCCTCGGGCCTGTTCGTCTGGCATCTGTATGAGGACGCGCCGCCGCCCTATGACCCCTAGGCGGCCCCCGAGGTCGCCCGGCCTCCGGGCCGGGCGATCGTTCTGAACTGTGCCGGCGCTCAGGAGAAATGGAAACTATGCCGAGGAAGAAGCCCGAGGCGTTCTGCCGGGTGACGCAGGTAGGGGCCGGGTCCGCGATCCGGCCCTGCGCGCATCTAGCGCGCGTGCTATCCGACACTGAGCACGGGCCGGGGGTCCGCTTCCAGACCTTCGTGAAGATGGACGACATGTCTGTGCGGAACGCCCGGCTGGTCCTGTATCCGCCTCGCCGGATCGGGAAGGGGATGATAGCAAATTTCTGCCCCTACTGCGGGGTGGCCCTGACGGAAGGCGCAAACGGGTATTCCCGCCCGACCCTGCAGGATGCCCTCCCGCTCATCGACGCCCGACTGAAGACCCTCGCCGCCGAGGCGAGGGAGACGACCCCGAACAACATCATTGACCACATCCGTCGCGGAAAGGTAGGCGAGTTGAAAGCCCTCCGCGAGACGGTCCGCCTAGGTTGGCAGATCGCAGGGATGGGGGCGATCGCAGCGAAGGAGACAACCAATGACGATCCGGACGAAGCCTGTGGTGTCACCGATCCGGGAGGAAACCCCGGTGGAGAAGGTCCTGAAGACGGTCTGGGTCAAGCGTGAAGACCTCTGCTCACCCCCGCCCGGACCTCCATTCGCGAAGATGCGAGGCGTGTTCGATCACGTCCAGGCGCAGGAGGCTCGCGTCATCGGGGTTCTGGACACGGCCCACTCTCAGGGCGGCTGGGCGGTCGCCTATGCCTGCTCGCTACTCGGGAAGCGTTGCATCAACTTCTACCCGGTCCGGAAGGCGGAGCAGAGCCTTCCCGTCCGCCCCTACCAGATCAATGCCCGGCGCCTCGGGGCGGACCTTCACCCGCTCCCAGCCGGTCGGTCCGCGATCCTCTACCACACCGCGAAGGCGTGCACCCGCGAGGCCGGCGGCTACATGATGCCGAACGCCTTGAAACTACCGGAGACGGTCCAGAGCGTCGCGGCGGAGGTCCTGCGCACCAATGTCGCGCCGTTCCGGGCGGTTGTCGTCTCCGCGTCCTCCGGGACGATCGCCGCCGGGGTTTACAAGGGGCTGGCCGAGTCGCGGCTGAAGGACTTCCCCACGCTCTATGTCCATATGGGCTACTCGCGGTCGGAAGACGCGGTGCGGACCTACATCGAGCAGATGAGCGGATATGAGGCGAGCGAAAGCCACCTGAAGGTTATTGATGAAGGCTACGCCTACGCCGATGAGGTCCGGACGCCCTCCCCCTGCCCGTTCCCGTCCAACCCCTTCTACGATGCCAAGGCCTGGTCCTGGCTCTACCGGAAGCGCGATGAACTTCCGGGCCCCGTCCTCTTCTGGAACATAGGATGACCGTCATGACCCTTCTCTCCATCAACGCCGCGGCCGCCGCAGGCATCGACCGCTTCCGCGACCCGAAGTGGGTCAACAAGCTGGAGCACCTGTCAATACATATCACGGAGGACCGGAAGCCGGGCCTCTGGATCAGGCTTCATTCACCGAACAACGTGGCGATCAATGGGCGCGACCCGGTGGAACGTCTCCTGGTCATCGACGCGACGCCCGAACAGATGGACCTCCTGCTGTATGAAGCCTATGACGGACCGCTCCCGGGTAGTCCCGAATATCAGGCGGCGGAACGGGCCGCGATCGAAGCGTGGAATTTGTTCCTGCCTCCCAAAGAAACTTCTTGACGCCCCCGATTGCGCCAACTAGAAGGAAGGGACCGGGGCGATGGGGCCCCGGCGGAGACGCTACGATGACCCTCGCTCAACTGATCGCCCGCTACGAAGCGATCACCCTGGAACTCACCGAAGCCGGTGTGACCTGGGACTACACCACCGTCATCAACCGCCTCTCTGCCGAGACGGGCCGGACCTTCGCCGCTCTGGAGGAAGACCTGGCCGCCTATTTCGATGGGGAGATTTCACAGTGAACGCCTTCGCCACCGCCTGCGCCGCCGAGGTCGCCGCCGTCGCCGCCTTCCGGGCGGACCCGTCTCCCGCCAACCGCGAGGCGATGCGCGCCGCGGTCGCCGCGGCCTTCGCCCTCGCCCCGAAGAAGCCCCGCGGGACGGGCTCCCGCTCCGGCCGCCGGCAGCACGCCGAGCAGGCCGCGCGGACCGCTGAGGCGATCCGCCGGAACGCGATCGCGAGGGCCTTCCGGTGAGCGCCCCCGTCTGGACGATGGCCCGGCGCCGCCGGGAGGGCTGCGAGGGCCTTCCCGACACCTTCCAGGTCTACGCCATCCTGAAGGACGGCGCCGAGGTCGGGGAGGTCCGCTACAACCGGAGCCGCTGGAAGAACGCGGGTGGGCCGGCCTGGCAGGGGACCCTCTACAACGGCGGCCCGATCGCCGGGATACACTCCTGCTATCACAACCGGAACCGGCTCGCGGTTCTCCAGTGGTTCAAGACGGGGGTGCCGACATGAGCCGGCAGCCTCCCCTCTCCGGGCTCGCCGCCCGGCTGGACATCTGGAAGCAGGCCCCGCCGTTCCCGTCCCTCTGGGTCAAGTATGGGCCGCTGTCCATCTACCTCCGGCGGACGGACACCGTGTGGGACGGTGCCCGGCTCCGGACGATCACGCTGGCCAGCGTCGGGGTCAAGCCCCGGTTCCAGCGGCGCGGATGGTTCAGCGCGGTCATCGACTGGGCAGAGGCCCAGAAGGACTTCCAGCTGGTCCGCGCCGAAAGCGTGATCACCGAACCTGCGGCCCGCCTTCTCTCCAGGCGCGGCTACATCTCCAACGGGGCGACCCCGCCCGACTTCGGAAAACTGATATGATGAACGCCATCCTCAATTCCCTCGCGCGCTCCGTGGCCTGGATGGCCTTCGGGGCGGCCGCGGTCACGGTCATCGCCGCCCGGGACAACAGCGCGGCCCAGGTCTGTGGCCTCGCGGCCGCGATCCTCGCCGCCCTGGCCCTACATCGGAACCCCGGATGATCCGCGCCATCGCCCTCGCCCTCTTCCTTGGGGTCTGCCTCATCGGGGGCCTCGCGGCCCTCTCCCGGATGCGCTATGACCTAGCGGCGCTGTCCCTCGGGATCGGGGTCGCGGCGGCGCTGGTATTCAAGGAGCGCGGCTGATGCCGGAACTCCGCCACACCCTCGCCTTCCGGATTGTCCTCGGGGCGGTCCGGGATGCGCTGAACGGGCACCCCGAGTGGAAGGTGCCTGAGGACTTCGCCCGCTCAGTCGCAAAGCGGGCGGCAGGGACGCTGATGGCGCACAACGCGCCGGAAGCGTTGGCCGCTGCGAAGCGGTCAGTTAGGCGGAAGGGGGCCCAGAAGCCCCCGGCCGCTACCGGCTAGGGCCTTGCTGGCTACGGAGCCCGAGCCCCCGCCCCCCGTGCATTCAGGGGGAGCGGGCCCGGGGGAGGGGATTGTCAACTGGTCCCCTTCCCCGGCGAGTTTGTAGAGGCGTCCCCCTTGTGGGGCGCCGGCCGCGCAAGCGGTCGGAAGGGAGGCCTGTCCACTCGTGTTGACTGGGGCGCCTCCTGGCGGGGGGTCGGCTGTTAGGGCCGGCCCCCCGTTTCAATTGACACGGCAATAGACCATACCAGTCTGGCCCGGTATAGTCGGCGGCCCTAACCAAAGGAGCCGCCCCGATGCATGTAATGCCGAAGAAGCCGGAGCCCGGCCTTCCCTTCCCGCCGGACGATGACCCCCTGGGCCTCGGGGAGGACGATGGGAGCGAGACGGACTCGGGGAGCCTCCGCGAGCGTTACCAGTTTTTCATGTCCACCGACCCGAAGATGCGCGACATTCTCGGTGATATCGAAACCGAGTTTGATCCGATCTTCGGGCGTGAGACCAAGTTCCGGATGATGAACGTGGGGATGGTCCGGAACGCGAAGAAGACGACGCCCAGGAAGGTCTACCTGGAACCGCTCCCCCATACCCGTCTGGACGCGGCGAAGCCGCTCCAGGGGTGGTATAAGGCGAAGGACGATGACCTGGATGGCCAGCGCCCGCGCCCCTGCTTCACTGATGCGGTCCTGACGGAACCCTATGGTGGCTATTGCGCGGTCGGGTGCTCCTTCTGCTACATCAATTCCGGCTTCCGAGGCTACCGGGGGAGCGGGCTGATCACGGTCCCGATCGGCTACGGGGACCAGGTTGCGAAGATGCTCCGGAAGATGCAGACCGCGGCCGCCGGCTACTTCTCATCGTTCACTGACCCGTTCCTCCCCCTTGAGGACGTATATGGGAATACGCGGGCCGGCGCCGAGGCGTTCACCCGGGAGGGCCTGCCGGTCTTCTTCCTCTCCCGGATGCGCTACCCGGGGTGGGCCTATGACCTCCTGGCGAAGAACCGCTACAGTTATGCGCAGAAATCCCTGAACACCGGCATCGACGCGGACTTCAAGAAGCTGTCCCCGCGGGCGCTGTCCCTGACCGAGCATATCGCCGAGGTCGCGGAACTCCGGAAGCGGGGGATTTACACGTCCATCCAGGTGAACCCGATCATCGCCGGGATCACGACCCACGATGACATTGAATGCCTCTTCGATCGGCTCGCGGCGGTCGGGAACAACCACGTCATCGTCAAGTTCGTGGAAGCCGGCTTCAGCTGGGCGCCCGCGATGGTGGAACGTCTCCGGAAGGGGTTCGGCGATCGCGCCGAGGCTTTCGCGGACCTCTTCGTTGACAACATCGGGGGCCAGCGGACGATCGCGGAAGAGTATCGGCTGGACGCCCACCGCCGCTACCGGGCGATGGCGACCAAGCGTGGGATGACCTACGCAACCTGCTATGAATACAAGTATCTCCGCGACAAGGATGGGACAATCATTTCCAAGGTGGGCGTTTCGATCGGTCGGGAGTTCACAACCGCTGCCCAGTGCCACGGGCACAAGGTCCCGATGTTCGCCCGGGACGCCCTCGGGGACTTCGCCCCGATCGCCGAGTGCGCGCCTACCGGCTGCCTCTACTGCGCTGAGGACAACGGCGGGAAGCCCCGGTGCGGTTCGGCTACCCTCGGCGCCGCGAAGGCGATGAGGATGAGTGACTATGCAATCCCGCTGAGGAAGGAGACGGCCTGATGGACATGAACACCCCTGCCCGGGATATCCGGGAGACTGACCTGGAGAAGAACGTGGACATGCTCCGCGACCTCCTGACGGGCATCGAGCCCCCCGGGCGCATCGTGGAATACTTCGGGGGCCTCGGGATGATGACCGAGTTCCTGGCCGGCTGGGCACCAAAGGCCCGGCTGGTTGCCTTTGAGCAGGACCCGCAGTGCCTGGTGCTCGCCGAGACGCGAGTCATGCGATGGGCCAATCGGGTGACCTTCCTCCCCCAGGACTGCCTGACCGCCGGGCTCCCCTTCGTGAAGCCGGGCGTCGGGGTTGTGCTCGACTTCAATGTCATGACGCTTCTCCGGGCGCAGCGGGAGTATGAGGCCCGCCTGTCCGCGATCTTCGCCCGGGCTCCGGCCTTCGTCGCGTTGACGGATAGCGCCGTCTCCAAGTTCCACCTCAATTTCGAGTCCTACGGGCTCGCCGAGGCCAACTGGGCGGAGTATATGAAGGCCTGGGGGAAATATCTCCGGCCGAAGGGATACAAGGTCAAGAAGTTCGTGACGCACACCAAGGCGTCGATGTTCCTTGCGGTCCCGAAGTAGGAGGCGGGGGCGTGGCGCGATACGGGCTGAACGCGAGGGTGAAGGGGAAGCCTTTCACCCCCTCTCCCCAGAACCGGCAGCAAGGGTCCGGCGAAGGACGGAAGAACTTCATGTGGAAGTTCCGTTGCGTCGTCGGTCCAGTCATCGCGGACTCCCTGCTCCATCGGGAACGCGGGGGGACCGACGCCTTGGAGAAGGACCGGGAATGGGGGAGCCGAGATATGAAGAGATGGATATGGGAAGAGTTCGGCCGGTTGTTCCCGGGCATCCACGCCTATCTGAGGGACTTGGAGCCCGACAAGACCGAAGAAGATTGGCAGGATTCACTCTTCAACCGGGCTTACAAGATGTATTGGACGGAGACGAAAGAAGCAAAAGCCCGAGGCATCCCAGACCTATCCCGCGGGCAGCGCGGGAAAGAGCATTGGTCAAACTACCTCCCGCCCAACTGCCTGGTCGCTCGCCTCGGGGACTTGGCTGCTCAATCCCGCCTCCGCCCGGTGATGGATTGGAACCGTCCGGAACTCCTGAAACCCAAACCCGCCGCGCTGTGCATCCCCGCCTCTGTCCTAGGATACCGGACATGATCATCAACCTTCGCGGCCCGAACGCCGCCGGCAAGACGACCATCGCCCGCGACCTCATGGCCCGGGCGGAATGCCGTCCAGTGCGCCTGAAGCCCGGAGGGCGGCCGATCGGCTACGCCGGCCCCGCCCCCTGGCGCCTGGAAGTCCTCGGGTCCTACGAGAACGCCTGCGGCGGCTGCGACACGATCCGGACCGTTCAGGAGGTCATCGACCGGACGGAGCGGGCGATGCACCGGGGGGCCAACGTCCTCTTTGAGGGCATCCTTATCTCCACCACCTTCGGGGCGATCGGGACGTGGGCGCAGGGGCTCAAATTCCCGCCCGTCCTCTTCGCCTTCCTCGACACCCCGATGGAGGTGTGCCTGGACCGCCTGGAGAAGCGTCGGGCGGAAAGCGGTCGCGCGACGAAACCCCTCAACCTCGAAAACGTGAAGGCCAAGTGGCACCAGAATGCCCGCTTGGTTTCCCGCTTTCGGGAAGCTGGTCTGAAGGTTACGATCCTCGACTGGCAGCGGCCGGTAGACCAGTTGTGGGGGGAGTTCGGGTGGTGAGCGTCGCGGATCGCGTTTCAGAGTTCACCGCCTACATGGCGGCGCGGGAGACGATTCGGGCGCACAAGGAGGCGGGCCGGCCGCCCCCCTGGACGGATGACCCGATCCTCGCCGGCTACCGTTTCTGCAATGTCTTCCGCGAGGACGACAAAGTGAGCCGGTGGATCCAGAAGAACGTGACCGACCGCTTCGCGTCTTCCCCGCAGCTGTGGATCCATCTAGCGATCGCCCGGCAGATCAACTGGCCGCCGTCCCTCGCCTTCGCGCTCCGGGAGGGGTCGTGGCCGGCGCGCCTCGATACCGCGGCGCTGAACCGCATCCGGTCTTCGCTCGATGATTGGCAGGCGATGGGCCGGAAGGTCTACACGGGCGCCTATATGATCCACGCCGACAGCAACCCGGCGACGCGCGATCAGTGGGCGAATAAGAACCACTACGTGCTGCAGCGAGTCATAGGGCAGTTGCTCCCGCACAAGCCTAACCTTGCGAGCCTCCAGGCCTTCGTCATCTCCATGAAGCCTTATGAGTCGTGGGGCGGCTTTATGGCATACGAAGTCGCCTGCGACCTCCGCTGGGCGCCAGGGCCCTACGGGCTGATGAGCGCCGAGGATATTGGGCTGTGGGCCAACCCCGGGCCGGGGGCGGTCCGCGGTCTGAACCGGCTCGCTGGGCGGCCGCTGAAGACGCCGCTCAAGGAGAACCAGTCAGTAGGGGAGATGCAGCTGCTTCTCTCCATCATCAAGCTGAAGCGCGACTGGCCGCGCGTGGAAGGGGCCCGCCTCTTCTCCCGCCGGCCTTTCGAGATGCGAGACGTGGAGCATACGCTCTGCGAGTTCGACAAGTATGAACGGGTGCGCCTCGGGGAGGGCAAGCCGCGTTCCCACTACCGTCCCCAACAGGAGATGCCACTGTGAAGGTGTTCAATGTTCTCGATGTCAACGAAGCCTATCATGTCGGGCGCGACTTCTTCGCCCGGCACATCGCGCTCGCGGAGCGCGGCGAGGCGGCCGCCGAGGTCCGGAAGGTCCCGACGCGGCAGGGCGGGCACGTCTGGGAGGCCCGGGGCCCGGTCGCGACGGTCTACCGGCGCCCGGTCTTCCGGGTCCTCTTCGATCCCCAGCGGGACGCCCACCCGTTCTTCCACCTCATGGAAGGGATGTGGCTCCTGGCTGCCCGGAATGACGTGGACTTCCTCGCCTACTTCCTCAAGAACATCCGGCAGTTCAGCGACAACGGGAAGGACTTCCACGGCGGCTACGGCGCACGCCTCGGGTCGGAACTCCCGATCATCATGTCCATGCTTCACAAGGACCCGGCGAGCCGGCGGGCCTATGCGGCCATCTTTGAACCGCGGGACCTCGGGGCGCAGAGCCTTGATATCCCCTGCAATGTCGGGGTCGCCTTCTCCGCCCGGGACGGCTACCTGGACATGACCGTGTTCAACCGATCGAATGACATGATCTGGGGCGCCTACGGGGCCAACGCGGTTCAGTTCTCCTTCGTCCAGGAGTATATCGCTGGCGCCATCGGGGCGCATGTCGGGACCTACACGCAGGTGTCCAACTCCTTCCACGTCTACCCGGACACCTGGGCGAAGATCGCCCCGGCGACTCTGGGCATCGACGCGGCGCACCAGGACCCCTACCAGTCCGCTGACGCGGCGGGCCGGTTCCCGGTCCTGATGCAGCGCGGAGGCTTCGCCTCCATCCACCCCATGTTCAGCCTTCCGAACGGGTTCCATGAGCCCGGCGATCCGGTGGAAGACTTCGGGGAGATACAGGCAGACCTCGGGACGCTCCAGACGCTCCCGGCGGAGGAAGTCGGGCCCACCCGGCGCTGGGTCAGCCCCTTCTTCAAGCAGGTGGTCGCGCCGATGGCCCAGGCCTTCTACGCCTACAAGGCCGGAGACTATGAGGTGGCGCGGGATATCCTCCGCGAAGACGTCATGGCCCCCGACTGGGCCGCGGCCGCGGACGCCTGGGTGGCCCGCCGGCAGGCGAAGAAGGAGATGGCAGCATGAGCCCGCTTGAGAGGGTCTTCCTCTTCCGCGAGGGCGGAATGATCCGGCGATACCACGTCTTCCCGGTCACCCGGGAGCAGAACGTGGGCGAACATTCCTTCGGGGTCGCGGCCATCCTCATCGCGGTCATGGGGGAGGTCCTGACCCTCCCGCTCATGAAGGCGGCCATCCAGCACGATATCTCGGAACTCGTGACTGGTGATATCCCCTACCACGCGAAGCGCCGCGAGCCCGAGTTGCGGACGGTCGCCGGCCGGATCACCCGGGAATTTGAACTGCGCCACGACCTCCGGGAGACGCTGAACGACTTTGAGGCTTCCGCCCTCGCCTGGGCAGACCTCGCCGAGGCGGTCCTGTGGCTCCTGGAGGAAGGCCTGCGGGGCTCCGCTTACGCCTGGGAAAACCTCCGGGAGTGCCCCTCTGTCCTCTACACGAAGGTGACGCCCCCGACCAACCGGGCCGCAGAGGTCGCCACGGAGGTCGGGCAGATCATCCAGGACTATGCGCCGCTGAACGGGCTCCCGCGAGCCTTCCCCCGTTCTTTCGTGATGTGAGGAGAAGACCAATGAGCGACCAGGGAAAAGCCGCCCGGGCGAATGACGTCCAGATCGGCGGGGACCACTACCGGAAGCGCGCCATCCAGCACTGGGATTTCGTGATCGCCAACCGCATCCCGTATATGGAAGCGCAGGTGATGAAATACACCTTCCGGTGGCAGGACAAGGCGGGCCTGTCCGACCTCCGGAAGGCCCGGCACTTCCTCGACAAGCTGATTGAGGTGGAGGAAGAGAGGCTGAGGGAGGCGGTCCGGATCGCCGAGCAGCTGGACAATGCGGGCGAGCCTATTCCCCACGAGTTCCGGGCCCTCTTCGATCGGGAAGGTGTCGTGATCAACGACCCGCGGCTGAAGCCCCCGGCGGCCGCTAGGCCCTCGCGAGCCGTCGCGAAGCCGGCGACCGCGGCGGACTTCCTCCCGGCCGCGGACGGTGTGCCCGGCGCAGCCGGGGCAAGCCTCCTGACCGTGAACGAAGCCCGGGAGCAGGAGGGGCTGGCCCCGGTTCCGGCGGTCCCGGCCTGGGCGGCGGGGATCACCCCGCCCCACGGGTTCGGCATCGGGACCCTCGCCGGGGAGTTCATCTGCAAGGACTGCGGGCGGTCGGTCTTCGTCCGTGAGGGCGGCGCCTTCCGGGAAGTCTCCTGCGACTGCCTCCCCTAGCGCCGGCCTTGCGACTCGCGCTAGGCTTCGATGCGACTCGGCGGGATGGCCCCGCCGAGGATGGAGATACCCGGACATGATCGACTTCCCGACGCCCGACCTGGTTCAACTTCACCATCAGCGCGGCATCGACGCGGGGACGGGCCTCCCCTTCCTCGCTGTCGAGGTCCGGGAGCGGCCTAGCGGCGCCCCCGCCTTCTTCGGGACCATCGGGAGCGTCGCCGCCTGGCTCAAGCGCCACGGCTACGCCTACGTGACCGGGACGAATGGGATGTGGGCAAAGCCGTGAACACGGCTCGCCGGCTTTCCGCAATCGGGGTCCTTCTCGGGATCATCGTGACGGCGGGGGCGCTCACCAAGGGCGACCTCCGGACCGCTGCGGCCTCCGCCTCCCTTCTCTTATGCGCGCGGGCCCTCAATCCCCGCGCTTGACGCGGCCGCCTAGTCTCAACTAGGCTAGGCGGCCGGGGAATGGCCCCCGATGGAGAAGGCCCCGTGGAGAAGTATATCCAAAGATTTCGCGTCAAAGGCGCCCCGCGCCCCCGCTGCACCGTGTGCGCGCGGTCCTACGGCGCCCGGAACACCCAGCTGGCGGCCTTCTACCTCGCGCCCGACGCCCCCATCCCGCTCTATGTCGGGAACCGTCTCCTGCTGTGCGAGACGATTGAGGTGGCGAAGACCTACGTGGGGCCCGGTTCCGCCCGGAGCGGGGACCGGACGACGCACCCAACCTCCGCAGAGTATCGGAAGCCGGAGAACTGGGAGATGGTGAAGACCGTCTCCCGCGAAACCTGGGATGGGGAAGCCTACATCGGGGGCTACGATCCATTCTGCACCCTCCAGTGCGCCCTCGCCTACGCTCGCGCGGCGCACAAGGACGGCCACCGCTACAAGTATCAACCGAAGGAGACGGAGAGTGGCTCAAACCAAAACGCAGACTGAGACGGAGACAGTGACGTGCGACCGCTGCGCGGTATCGGCGACGCTGGTCACTGTGGACGGGAAGGCGCGGGACGGCTTCGCCCTCCGCCAGTGGGGGTCGGTCCTCCTGGACGCCCCTCGGGGCGACGCGACGACGCCCTGGCGCGACTCGACCCGGAGCGACCTCTGCCCCGTCTGCATCGCATCCTTCCGCGATTGGATGAAGAAATGACCGAAGATATCCGGACCGTGGCCCAGCGGATTGTAGAGCGCGCCCGGTTCTACCAGAAGGACCCCGAGGCCCGGCTGACGATCACCCGCGGGGTGAATGGCCCCGAGAACAGCCGATGGGAAGCGTGCCTGGAGCGCGCCGCCCGGGAACTCCTGGGCAGCGACTTTGAGTGGAGGATCGGCGGCGTCATCGGGGGCGAGTCGGTCTTTGAAATCTGCCGGAAGCGCGATGCGCGGGGGGAAGAGGACGAAGAATGATCAGCGCCGAAGGTCTTCCGCCGAACCCGGACAAACTGGCGGTCCATATATTCGCGAACCGGGACGGAGAACGGGAATTCACTATCTGGTGCGAGTGGCATCCGGGGGTGAACCTGTGGTGGGTCGGAACTGACAACGAAGTCCCCGAAGTGGCGACTCCGGGGACGATGTCGGCATTGGTAAAGAACGGATGGCGCTACATCGGGGAGGGCAAAGACGATGGCCCAGGAGAGTGAGACCTTTGCCCGTGTGACGACCACCTGCGACCGCTGCGGCGATCGCTACACGGAGGAACGCCCGGAGCATGAGGCGGAGGATGACCGGAGCCCGAGGGAGGACTGGGGCCGGATATCGCCGGGGTCGGTCGCTCTGAAGGCGATGAACAAGAACCCCTACCTCAACCGTTTCGACCTCTGCCCCCGCTGCGTCAGGTCGTTCGCCAACTGGTTCAACGCCCGGGAGTTCGGCTGATGCGCGAAGAGATCACCCAGACCCTCCTGACATGCGACCGATGCGGGTGCACGTCCCTCCAGGAAAAGCCGAGGATGACGCTGAACCCGCCGGCCCCGCGGCGGCCTACCTGGTATTGCGTGACGATCCAGAGCGAGACAGGAGACGTGGCGCCGGTCTTCCCCTCGGCGCGGGGCGACCTCTGCAATGCCTGCTACCGATCCCTGGAAGCCTGGGTCATCGCCGGGAGGGAGCCGCAGTGACGATCAAGAACGCCTGCGTGACGCTCCTGACCTGCGACCGATGCGGGAAGACAGAGAAGCATGAGCGGTCGGAAGGCCGGGACAAACCCGCCTTCGCCCCGCACCCCTGGGGGTCCATTAACACCAACCGGCTCCCCGATGGGCCGGACCCGACGCCCGACCTCTGCCCCGACTGCGTCAAGTCGTTCTACAGCTGGCTGGCCGCCGGAAAGCCCGGCGGGGCGAAGCGGCGCGAGGGGAAGCGGAAATGAAGCCGCCCCGGGAGCCGGCCCCGATCCCGGCCGGGACGACACTGGTCAAGGAGGAACATAGCCGCCGGCTTCTCCGGACATTCGGGGGGCTCTATATCCTCCAGCAGGAGATCGCCCGGGGCGAATGGGTCTGGGTTTCGCAGAGCCGAGACGAAGCGGCAATGCGTCGCCGGATGAACCCGCCGCCGGAGCCTGCAACGAAGGCGGTGAAGACATGAACCTGACCCCCTGGCTACTCGGCGGCGCCCTAGTCCTCGCCGCCGGCTCCGTCGCCTACGGACAGATTGAACGGGCGTCCCGGGTCGCCGCCGAGGCGGACCTGAAGGACGCCCAGGACAAACTTCGGGACAATGAGGCCGCGCTGACCGCCCTCCGGCGCGACCGGGAAACGACCGTGGCCGCGTTGGAAGGCGTGACCCGGGACCTCCGCGCGTCCAGCGCCAATCTCCAGTCAGCGAGGATCGCCGCCAATGCTGCTCCCCGGTCTACGGCCTGCGTGGCTTCCCCCGGTGTTCGCGCTCTGCGCGGCAGCCTGCTCGCCCGAGATACCGCGGGTGCGGGTGGAAACCGTCCTGCTGCCCGCTAGTCTCCTGACGCCCTGCCCGGTCCCGCCGATGCCGCCCGAAGACGCGGGCGACGCCGCCTTCATCGCGTGGACGATTGACCTGGTGTCAACGATAGACGACTGCAACGCGCGCATCGCCGCGATCCGCCGGATCAATGACGACCGGATCGCCGCCGACAACACCCGGGAGACGCAACGGTGATCATCCTCGACTCGGCGCCCGGCCTCCGGCTGGTCCAGTCGCATGGCCGGATATTCCAGGTGCAGCGCAATCGGGGCGAGGACTGGGAAACGGTCCTCTCCACCTACCTGAAATGGATGGCGGAAGGCCGGTTCAAAGACCTCCGCGACGGGAAGACCGACCTCCGTCCCTTCACGGTCCGGGAGTAGACCATGGCCTGCCGCAAACTCTATTCCGACCGCGGGACCTACCTCGGGCTGGTCACCTACCCTGACGAGTGGGAACGCTACCTGGGCGACCCGGACCGCGGGTTCATCCGCTTCCAGTCCACGACCGTCCCGGAGCGGCATGAGGAACTTCGCGCCTTTTGGTCAGACGCCCCGATGCCGATGACCCGGCCGCTGGCGGTCGCGGAACTCCGGCGCTGCGACCATCTGGAATACGGCGCTGTCCGGCTCTACGGCGCGAACCCAGAGCAGTTTGAGCGCATTCAGGGGTGCGCCTTCATGCCCTCCGCCGGCTACCTCCGGACACTCATCGAATAATTCGCCAACTGTCCTCTTTTTGGGTAGACGCCCGGGGCGATCCCCAACTATAAGGATCGGACCGGGGCGTTGGGGCCTCGGGGACGGAGAGACTGAAATGGCCCGGATCGCTTTCAAGGATGTGGTTGTCGCGGAAGGCCCGCTGTTCATGGAAGCCTCGGAAGAGGGCCCGGCCGAAACCTTCCGCATTTACCTGGTGGCGGAAGACGCCGAGGGCGGGGAGTGGGCGCACAACCATCTCTTCCGCCCCTCGCGCCGGTATGACGCGGATCAGCTGCTGGCGAAGGTCCAGGCCCGCGGTTCCTTCGATCCGGCTCATTGGACGAAGCTGGAGCCTCGGATGTCCCTGGAAGAACGCTTCGACATCTACGCCCAGCAGGAGGCGGAAGTGCGGATGGGTATTCGCCCGGAGTGGGACCTGTATCACGGAGTTTGAGATTGGCCGCTAGGGGCCATCCCGGGGACGCTTCCCAGGCGTCGGAAAAACCATCCCGGGTTAAGGGGACCCATGGGCGGACCGGCGAGACGCGCCCTAGGCACC
>Ga0315910_10000342_pt1 | contig 48210 bp, 58 predicted proteins | sample EdamamesoilMG_FD_204470 | JGI IMG/M metagenome (GOLD analysis project Ga0315910, IMG submission 204470) | Garden soil microbial communities collected in Santa Monica, California, United States - Edamame soil | ecosystem: Environmental > Terrestrial > Soil > Garden | place: USA: California... | reverse complement strand
GGAGCCCAAGCTGCGTGGAGAAGAGGTTGAGTCCATTCTCTAACCGTAACTCGCGTAGCGAACGCCACCGCGTGTGTTCACGCTCTTAACAGCCGTCCACTTAATTGTGGGCGGCTTTTTAGTTATGAAGCACAAGAGTAAGAGTGTTCGACGGCAAGGACAAGCAGGCTCCGGGCCGCGTTGCTGCCCTTGCCAACGCATCCCCGCGCCCGCAACGGGCGCTCGTCCCCAGTCATCGCAGACCGCGACCGCATCGACCGCTTGTTCGCATCGGCCAGCCGATGCTCACTGCGCTCGTGTTCCGTGCGCCTCCGGCGTCCAATCCGTCTCGCGACCCACTCAAACCGCCGAGCCGGCTGACACCAAGTGTGGAGCGAGAGCCAGTGCTGACCTGCGGAGCTTGAACTTGAACACTTGTTCTAGTTTAGATGTTCGCCAGTCGCCAGCGTGCACCATTTACTTTATCGAAATTCGATAAAGTCTAACAAGAACAACCAACCACAAATATGACTAAAGTATACGAAGACTATCCCGAAACAATCGAGCTCGACATCACACAAGAGCTCATTGACAAGGCTTACGCAGATCGTACGCAGGCTGGCTTTGCCATACTGCGTGACTGCGTAGCCAGTCAGTGTGCTCGCCCACTATTCCCTGAGGCACAGTCAATCATTAGTGCTGGTGAGTACGTGTCGATCGACTACACTGCTTACTACTGCCACGAAGAACTCCGGAAGGTCATCAAGGCCTTCGATCTCCACGAGGCTATCACCCCAGTTAAACTTCTACTCACCAAGCGTCCTAAGCGCGATGACGACTAACCAGCCATGTCTACCAAGTCCCGTGAACGTGACAAGACCATATCGTCGTTTGATCGTGACGCCTATGCCGCCCGTCGTAAAGAACGCGCTGCTGCACCCAAGCCGCAGTTTCCCGTTGTTAGCATCACTCAAGACGCAATCGACGCTACTAAGGCTAACCGAGCAGCAGCGTCTGCACAACGATCTATTGACGATGGGAAGCGGGGAGCGTTTGGAAATGCGAACATCTCCAACGATGAACGAATGCAAAGACACGTACGTCGATATGCAGTCGAGCGTATTGCTACACTAACTAATCAAGGCAAATTGCCGTTAATACCAGCTAAAAAGAAACAAAATGAAGACACAAACGAAACGCAAATACAACCGTAAGAAGAAGTCGCCCATTGACGTGGGCACCAAGCTCCACAAGCAGGCCGCAGCCTATGGACATGACTTCGAGACGCCAATGTTCAAGGATGAAGAAGTCGCAGACGCGCTTCGCGCTCACGGTGAAAGGCGTGACTTTGGCGACCAACGCTTCAAAGAAGGTTATGAAAAAGCCAAGCACGATATTAACACCGCGCGTTCTGAGGCTGCCATCAAGTTGATGAGCGCGGTTGGCCAAACGATTCAGGCGATGGCCAGTGCGTTTGGAGAGATGCCCCGAAACTAAACACTTTGTTCGTCAGCTGAAGAGTGCGCCACTAACAAAGAGGCTGCCGAGTAGGCTGACGAACATCCTTTAACCATGAAACTGCCAGAGTCAAAATATATTGGCGACAGCGTGTACGTCGGCAACGACGGATACCATGTTGTCCTCACAACCGGGCACCACGTGCCTGTTCACGCCAGCAACATCATCATGTTAGACCCTGAAGTAGCTAACGAGCTATACAAAACACTAAAGGAGACATTCGAACAATGAAGACTACCCTGTCTAAACGATACGCCATCAAGGTTGGGACAACCTTCCTCTCGCACGTGCAGAAGCGCGTAGTTATACTTGACGCCAGCGTTCTGGCGGACTGCAAGTTTGAGGACGTTGTCGTCCCAACTCTGTGGTCCAACAAACGCGAGGCGCAAGGCGCAGCTGACTATCTTCGTAATCAGTTTAAGCCGGAGGATGGTGACTTGATAGTTACCGAATTCAACATGCTGGTAAGCCGATAGTCCGCATGGCAGAGCGTCAAAGATTGTTATGAAATGCGATAGATTGTTCTCGCTTTCTATTTGACGCTCTGCTATCATGCTCCCCTTTGCCCGAGTTATCACTAAACCCGATTGTTATTCCGCAATCCCATGTTCAACATCCCCAAAACTGACCTGGCCTTCGTGCCATTGTTGCTGCCGAAAGATGGCGAAGACCTGATAAGTGGCCGCCAGTACGAGATCGACCCAGTCGCTCGTGCTGTTATCTATAACCATTACGGTATCAAGACTCCGCGTTTTGTCGAATGTATAAATGCGAAGTCGCCCGGACGCACGGTAACAATTCACACCGAATATGCAGACAAGCGTCCTACCAAGGACATCATCCATGTCTATCCTGAGGTAGATGCCACGTTTCGGGCGTTCTTCAAGCATAAGAAAACGGCTGTTTTTACGCTCGACCTCACCGTTGTGGAGTATCAGCGCCAGTTTTATAAGGAGGCCCACCTCGCACCTGACATCGAAGATGACGAGGATAGCGAACGCTACAATGAACGTAATGCTACGCCGAAGGTCCGCATCGGTAAGCGGGCTCTCACTCTTGACGAGCTAATGGCCCTGTAACCGCGTAGCGATCACACCTAACCGTATTACTTTGTCAGTTTGTTCACTTTCCAACCCGCCTGTATGATTACACAAAAGTTCGCACCTCACAGTGGATGCGTGCTACTACGTACAACCCGGTTGACCGCTCGTAAGAGGAATCCCGCCAAGTCTTGGCAGGCCATAGTAAAAGCCTTGGCGGTGCTTACGAGAGTAGCTTGACGCGTAGCTGAATATACGTTGTCTGACTGGCCCGACTTCCCTAACATTGGGGTCGGGCCTTTCCAGTTGCATAGCAACCTTAAACCATGAGACCAAACCTAAACAGTGCTGTTACCTACCTTCGTGAGCTGCGCACTGTCGTTCCTGACGAGCTTATCGAAAGTATCGTTATTTCCGACAACGTGCAAATCACTCTTAAGTTTCCAAGCGAAGAGTTCATTGCACGCTTCGGACAAAACTATCTGCCGAACGCTCGCGTCGAAAGGATCGAGAAAGACGAAATGGTTTTCTGGCGTGCGATGCAGACGTGGCACAAGCGCCAGTTCATCATTGTGATGAGGGTCGATACGACGCTGGGCTTGCCCGCTCGTGAAGCATTTAGCACGGAAAACGTGCGACCACTTTAGTTGCCAGCTGGCTACTAACAACAAAGATACGAAACCATAACTAAATAGATACATGAAAACACTGAATAAAGAAGTCCTCGGGTTTGATGTTCCGATCGTCGGCGTTGCCGAAGATCTTAACGAGCTGCTGCTCCTGTCTGGCGGCGGTAACGCTGACATGACCGAAGAGGAACAGGCCGCGGCGCGCAAGTTGGGCGAAGAGAAGGTCTACGCGGCCGCCATCAACTACGTGCACTTCCACTCGCACTACACCAAGGTGCGCGCGAAGCTCGTGGAGACGCTCGTTGCGAAGTCTGGCAAGAAGCAGTCCGTCGACAAGGAAGGCAACGTCGATGAGAAGGACGTGGAGTACGTGGGTCGTCTCGAAGACGAGCTGGGTGGCGCTGGCTCACTCGATCAGTACAACGAGGACGTGGTTACTGCTATTAGTAACCTGCCTGTCGACTACACGCAGTCCTCGAAGGGTGGTGGGTCTGGTACGATTGGTAAGAAGTACCTCGCCTACTACGACAAGATGGTCGAAGACGGCAAGCTCGACGCGTTCGTCGCCAAGCACAGTCTCGAAGTCGAAGGTCTCGACGAAGAGGCGAAGAAGCAGGTGGTGGGTGCGAAGGTCAAGGAACTGGTTAAGGCCGCAGAACGCTCTGCGCTCTCTGGCGTTTAACTAACCCTGCGTGTGCCAAAATACCTACCTACCACCGTTAGACGAACAAGTAGTTACGAACATCAGACTCATCATCCAATGCTCCGTCGAAGTTAGTAGTTAGGTTTTGGCTTAGTCCACGTTACGACTAGAGGGCCCTCGCTTACGAAAGTAGGCGGGGGCTTTGTCGTTTTTATATGGACCAGCCACAAAACACAACACCGCCAGTCGATTTCAACATTAGTGAATTGCCTGAGCCGCCAGACTCCTGTCCGATCAGCGAGTTAATTGGCAAACGCATGTCCGAGATGGACGATGCTGAACTTGAGAAGCACCTCTCTAAACTGAGGACGGCTACCGAATCACCGCAAAACTTGCGTAAGAACTTGCTCCGCAAAGGTGCGCCGATGAAAGCGGGCAGTAAGCGCGTCGACCTGTCAATCCTCGGAATATGACTCTCGATCGCGCACAACAAATCGTCGCCTTCTACGATCTAATTGAAGATGGTGAACCTGATATTTCAACTGAGCGATTGCTTGCCATGACTGCTAACGCCGCCAGTTGCGACGTAGACGATGTCATTGAAGCTCTAGAATTAACTGACGATGCCGATGACTCCGACGCGTGATCCAGTCTTCACCATCCCTGAGTGGGAGCGTGACTACATGAAAGACTCTACGCAACGCACTGAGCTTAACTGGGAATGTCTGCAAGGGTTGCCGGGCAAACTTTGTCAGCATCCCTTCTGTAAACCGATCGTTTCGCAAACACTTATGAAAAACCCACAAGCTTATCACGAGTCCGCCGTCCAGCTCGCTCGTGAATTGTTTCCAATACTGTTTAGCCTCTATGATGAGTCTAAGCCGGACAGAGATAAGTTCGATATGAAGGTTAGCACAATCGAACGTCACCTTAACGGGCTGATGGCTCCAGTCGAGGCTGCTGCCAACCATGACATTAGCCAGCACGAGACCATTGAGAGCACAGTTCGTGCAATGGCGCATCGCATCATAGACCTTGAAGGTTACATGCGTCAAAATGCTCAGTAATTACTCCATCGAAATTCGATAAAGTTTAACAACTAATTATGCACTTCTCAGCCGACCTCCTAGACATATTTAAAGTAAGCGCGTTTATTAACCGCCTAAAGTTAGAGAAGCGTGTCCAGATGGACAACACCGAGTTCCTAGACTGGAACGGGTGCTTCGTCAAAGGCATGATTAGCGGTGGGCTGCGCAAGATCAGTAACAAGGGCATGAGCCCACTTATCTTCGGTCAGGCTGTTCACACTGGCATGAAGCACCTCGTGCTTGGCGACGGCCTAGAAACCGCGTGTGAACGCGCCATCTTTGACGCGAGAGAATCAAAACTCGACTTGCTTCTCGATCCGCGTCGCAACACTGATTCTTTAATACGCCTACTTACCTCGTATCATGCACACGTTAACACTGTATACGCCGAAAAACTTGTCCCGGTTGAGCTTAACGGTAAGAAAATCGTGGAAGAAACCTTTTCGTTTCCAATCGGAACTATTGAGTTCCGCGCCGGTGAGCTTTTCCCGGAAGCTACTAAAATCGATGTTTGGTGGAGCGGTATCCTGGACCTCCTCACGTATCTTCGGAACGAGATTTGGGTATGTGATCATAAGACGACCTCTGTCATGGGAGATAAGTTTGTGGACGATAAGGTTCGCTCAAGTCAAATGCTCGGATATACATACGTTGGACGCCTATTTCAAGAACAGTTCACTAAACCTGTTCGCGGCGTTGTCATCAACGCGCTTGCGCTCCGCTCGACAGGGTTTGAATTCAAGCACTTCCCCATCCCAATGGCGAACTGGAAAATCGAAGAGTGGCAGAATGAGACCCTGTTTGCCATTCGGAACATCATTAGACAAGCAGTAGAGTTCATAACGACTGGCGAAGCCGTGCCGATTCGCGAGCATTGCGTCACTAAGTACGGACAATGCAAGTTCTTCGACTTGTGCGAAGCGCCACCTATGGTTCGTGATCGTATGCTCGATGACGAGAACCTGTTCACGACCAATAACTGGCACCCTATCGAGTAATAATTTATGCTTACCACAGTCTACAAGGTTGGTCGCCAGGTTTGGATAGTACCTCCAGACCTAGTCAGTGTGCACCTAACAACTGCCATTGACAAAGTAAACCATACGCTCTACCACAGTGAAACCTCTCAACTTACTGAGGAGGAAGCCTTCGCGTGGAACGCCGCATGTGCGTCGCCAGACGTGAAGACTGTCGAACGGTGAAAGTCAAAGACCTTATCTTCACTCTAAACAGCCTACTCGCCAGCGGTGAAGCTGGCCCTCACGACCGTGTGTGTTACTATAGTCCGTTCAACCGCCCCGTACGTACGGTAGTCGTGGTTGCACGGAAGAAGTCAGCCGCTCAACGCATTAGGAACCAGCCCGTAACGAAGGTGGTCGCCTTAAACTAATTATGCCAGCCACAATGCCTCAACCTACACCCGTAGCTTCGCCACCTGTGGTGACAGCTCCTGTTCATAGTATATACAAGAAGTACGACGAGAAACATACGCCTATTACACTCCTCCTCAAAGGTGGGAATGGTACGCGCAAGACCACGAAAGCGGTTCAGTTTCCGAGCCCGTGCTTGTTTAACTTCGACAACAACCTGTCAGGTCTGCGCAATCTTGACCCTGAGCTAGTTGCTCGTCTGAAGATTGTCAACCCACTGGAGGATGTCAAGACTGGTAAGTCTGTCAAAGACATTGACGTGTGGGATAACTTCGTCAAGCAGTTGGAGATTGTAAGTGCTGACGACTCCGTCAAGACCATTATCATCGACTCCCTCACCACACTGGCTGAGAAGTTAATCGACAAGATTCTCAAGACTGGCGACCCGGCAGTCAACATGCAAATCCAACACTGGGGTGACTTCACTCGTTACCTGAAGTGGATGGGCGACGAGCTGTTGTGCGCCACTGACCTCGACAAGAACGTGGTGTTTATCGCTCACGAGACTGAGGTCAAAGACAAACTCGTACTAGCTATTGGCACCAAGATGAAAGACGCGTTCGGCATCTACTTCTCGGACATCTGGCGCTGCTCAGTAAAGAAGGGCACCAGCGGTCCTGCTAGCTACATTGTGCGCGTCCAACCCGCACCTAACTACGATGCCAAGTGCTCGCTCAAGGGTCTTCCCGACGAGTTCGACTGGGAAGTCGAGAAGGCGAAAATCTTTAGTCAGATAGTCAAATAACAACCATCAACCATCAATAAGTATGTACATTAAGATTACGACTGTTACCGTACTCGATGTTTCTGAAGAGGGCTATGAGTCCTTGCGGAGCCTCGAAAAGTCTGCCATCATCTCCAAACTGGATGTATCCGGTGCGGGGACTGTTACCATCGACCAGATATCTGATGTTGACCACGAAGCCAACACCGAGGGCACCATGAAAGTCGACGACGAGTGGGACGACGAGTTCTGCGAAGTCGAGGAGGATGAACCGTCCGACGCACCGGAGGACGACGATGTCTAAGAAGAAACCAGTCCCATACATCTCGGCACAAGAGGACGCGGCACGCGAGACCATCCTTGGTCTTCGCAAGCCAAAACCCTTCGCTGAGTTGACAGACCCAGAAAAGATTATGGTCCTGTGCGTCCAGCTTAAACAGCTGCGTGGCCAGTTCTCCAGTCTCCGCGCTGACCACCATCAGCTCGTTCACCAGTTTCAGAAGCATCAGCACTTTGACGGCCAAGTCGTCATGGAGCTTAATGACATCCGTCATATGAATCACATTGGCGCTGAGCTTGGCGCCAGTGAGTTTGACCCGCTTCGCTAACACTTTGTTACTCACGTAACATACAAAAACAAACAACCAAAACTAACCAACATACAAAACAAAATGAAACTCAATACAAACAACCTCAAAGACGTCGAGGCTGGCTTCTTGGTAGTCGCCGCCGGTACGTACTTCGCCAAAGTCACCAGCAAGAAACTCGAACCCAACAAGCCCAAGACTGGCAACAACCTGGTCATTCAGGTCAAGCTGCTCGACGACACCCTTATTCGTTTTGATGGCGAGAAGCGCGAGAACAAGGGTAACGCCTTGTGCACGCGTTGGATCTCCATGGTGAAGACCGAGAAGTACGACCCGGATCGCGCTATCAAGGAACTCGCTCTCGCCTCTGGTCGCGACGAGAAGTCCGAAGACGACTTCAACATTGAAGACATCTCCGAGTACCTCAAGGTTGTTCTCGAGTTCGAACCGGCTGGTCGCGTTGATGGCAAGAACCTCCCGGACCGGAATAGCATCTCGAAGTTCCTCCCGATTACGGCTGAGGACAACTTCACGCCTCCGTCCATCTAATTACAGCAATCACGCTGTATAACCACAAATACTAATAACTTGGTTTGTGGTTGAAGAGGGCCTCCACTGAGCATGGTGCTTGGTGGGGGCTTTTTTATGTATAAACAAATCCTATGACAAATGCGCACGCAACTCGAATACTGGAAGGCCTAACCTTGTTGGGCTTCGAACTGGCAGACGAAAAACTCGCCGTGTTCCCAAGCCCGCTGTACGAAAAGCTGATTGCCTTACCAGATGTGACCGAAGCAGACAAGGCTGAGCTGGACCGAGTGTTTGGTCGCTCCCTTACTGAAGAAGGCACCGCTAACCTAGTCATCGCGCTGTTCATTGACGCGAACCATTCTAACTATAAGCTTGCCAGTGCCATAGTCACCAAACTTAACAACCTAAAACCATGAGTATTAACCCTGATGACGCACCTGACGGACCCACGGAAGTCGAACGCCCACGCAAACCAATTCCTCGCGAGGAGTCTGGCGAGGACATTTACGAGAAGCCAACGCTTCGTATTAAAGAGAAGCCAGACGACAATAAGCCTCAGTCTAACGTACGCGAACGCTAAACATGAACAACCTAAACTACCGAAAGCTAACTGACATCGTTGTAGACCAAGAGCGTCTGCGCAAAGACATGAGCGAACTCGAACTACTAATAGATAGTATCGAGCGTAATCAGGTCGACCTCGCCTCAACACGCGGGCTCATGCATCCAGTAGTAATTGATGCTAATAACAATCTGGTTGCCGGAGGCCGACGCTTTGCTTCTTTTAATACTTTATCGAAATTAGATAAAGTCGTGACGATGCCAAATGGCGACAGTATGCCGTATTCTCAGTATTATAGCATCATCCCTGTAACCGAACTCGAGTCTTTGTCTCCCGCGAAGCGCCGGATGTTGGAGCTTGACGAGAACCTCAAACGCAAGAGTATGACTTGGCAGGAGAACATGTTTGGCATTGTAGACTACCACCGGCTGGCGACCAAAGAAGCACTCACAGATCATTTACGTTGGTCACAAGATGCAACCTCGGAGATTCTTGGTGTGCCGCAAAGCAGCGTCTCGACCGCCATTAAAGTGGCGAAGCACATGGTCAAGAACAAGGACTCTGCTTTGTGGAAGGCCTCGAGCATGTTTGAGGCCGTTCAACTGTTGGTGGCTGGAGAGCGCGACGAAGCTGCAAAGGAACAGTTGTCTCGCATCAACTCTAAGCGTGCGCTCACGGCTAAGAACGTGGACCTCGCTGCCGCCACTGTTACTGTCACCACAGTAGATCCGATAAAGATTAACCTTCCTGCGGCCAAGCGCGACCAGCCTTTGCTTTCTGTTACCGACATTTCTAAACTCTACTACCACGGTGATTGCTTAAAGCTAATACCGCAGATCGCCAGCTCTGGTAAAATCTCTCACATCATCTGTGATCCGCCTTATGGAATCAATACTGACAACCTATCAGCAGCACCAGGCAAGATCGAGCGTATTGAAGACACCCACCAAGTGGCTGGTAACATGTCACTGCTGCAAGACTTCCTTCGTGTTGCCTTCGACAACGTCGCAGAAGACGGTTTCCTGTGCATGTGGTACGACCTGGACCATCAAGAAAAGCTCCAAGACTGGGCAGGCAAAATCGGTTGGCGTGTTACTCGCTGGCCACTCGTGTGGTGCAAGACCAGCCCCTGCTCAAACAGTCAAGCTCAGTACAACATTACCAAAGCCACCGAAGTCTGCATGATTATGCGGAAGTCGGAGAAGAGCATCCTCCGCACCAAACAGAACAAGAACTGGATTTGCTGCGACAGCGTAAGCTCGGCTAGCCACCCGTTTGTGAAGCCGCCAGAAGTGTGGGATTACCTCATCGACTCTGTCTCTCAAGAAGGCGACATCATCATCGACCCGTTCGCAGGAGAGGGTTCGTTCCTCGCACAAGCGTTTAAACGTAAGAGGGTTCCCTTCGGTATTGAGATCGACGAGACTCACATCGCCAACGGACTCAACTACATCCAAGAACGCCTCGGTAAGAAGGGCGTAAGCGAGGGCTTGCTCTCCGAACTACCTCTTTAACCTTTATGTTCATCCACCCGCTATTCCCAACGTTAGAGTTAGATCGTCAAACCGCTAAGGATGTTGACGTTGCACAGGCAGCTACGTATGAGGTCATGCAATTCAAGTATGACGGTATCTGGTCCTGTTTTGATGGCAAGTTGATTACGAGCCGCAACGGCTTAAACAAAGGCACACTTGACGTGCCTCGTTGGCCTGCTAGTACGCTAATCGCCAGCGAGTTTATGTACGGCTCCCAGTGGGCGCAGAATCCCGAACGACTTGGGAAGCTGTACGCGTTTGACATCCTATTCCTGAACGGCGAAGACGTTCGCACCCAACCCTACCACGTTCGCTATGCAGCACTTAAACAGCTTGTATCAACTGTTGGGCATCCTCGCCTGCACCTCGTTAATACTTACACCACTAGCAATAATATTGAACGTACCGTGGCTACGCTTAAGCGCACCCGTGCGTACGAAGGCTTTGTGGTTCGCAACTGGTCTCAACCTTATACTGGTGATATTGGTCGTTATAAGCTCGATGTTACTGATGACTTCGTAATCATGAACATTAACGAGGGCGAACGCGCTAACGTAGGTAGGATGGGCTCTGCCACTGTGGGCCAGTACGTAGGCGACGAGCTGGTTCCTGTCATGGACGTTGGCGGTGGCTGGTCTAACGAGCAGCGCCAACTAATGTTTGATCACCCCACTGGTTTCATTAACAAAGTTATTGAAGTTAGTGGTAAGGCGCGCTTCGAATCCGGTGCATTTCGTCATTGTAACTTCGAGCGCTTTCGCGAAGACAAAAGTCCACGCGAGTGTAGATTCGTTAAACCTTCAACTTCTAATGTCGACGAGTAAAACCTTCCTTATCGAACACCTTGGTGTTACCTTCCGCGTCGAATGTTACTATCACAAGACGTGGTTTCGTGACTCGTTCTACCTGTTCAATGAAACCTCCGAGACCTTCGAGCGCGCACGCACCATTGATGTGCCTGATGCAGTGCTTCTTGCTACTACCAAAAGACTCCGCGCCCTTAATTCTTCAACCAAAAAATAGTATGTTTACTGGCATCCCTACTACTAAAGCTATCACTCCTGCGTTTGCTATCTGGCAACGTGTGTGGATCATGCACGATAACAAGGTACTCGAATGCTTCGTCTATCAGGTCCACGTAAACGGTGAACGCAACACAGGTGGCATCTCGTTCCGTTACGATCTGGTCGACTGCGAGGACTGGCAGAAGTTTCGTTATGACTCCTCCAGCATGTCTGGTTTCTTCATTGACCGCAATGAGAAAGAGATATACTCAGACAAACCCAGTCTACTGGCGGCTCTCTAGACATGAAGCCTCGTCGCTGGTCGTATACCCGTTGGTGTCGCTGGCTCGACCGGCGCACTGGCTACATCATCCACCGTGGTCTGGCGGAGAAATATTACGATGCCGGTATTTCTCCGTCTGCTATCCTGTGTAGACCTATGGTGCTTGCGCACATCATTCCTTCGCACCTGTGACTTTATCGAAATTCGATATAGTCCAACCACTCACTCCATGCACACTCACTCAGCCGGTTTGATCGGATCGACAGCAGGGTTCGGGTGCCGGAGGCACAACGCATGGCTAGCACCGGCTTGTCCGGTGCGGGTAGCAGGACGGACGCGCGCATGCCTATGGTGCGCGAAGCGTGTCCGGACGAGGGAGCGCCAGCGAGCGTAGCGAGCTAGGCGCGAGCGAGACGAAAACAAATAAAAAGTAAAATTATGAAACTTAATCCGAACTCTATCTATTCTGATCGCACTAAACAGCCTCGTAGTTTTGGAGAGAAGAAGCCAGACAGGACCAAAGCAGAGCATGTTGTAGGTTATCCACGCAGTGTTATTAAAAATGCTATACCTGCACCGTACATGTTTAAGGAGTCTAAATAACATGTCTAATTACAAGACCTCTAAACTAATCATGCCCCGTAACTGGAATGGGGCTCTCATAGTGGGCGACTGCCCTTACTCTGAGAGCGCTATCGCCAGTCCGTTCATGCACTCTCATCTCGGTCAACTTATACAATTACAAGCAAAAGCAGGTTGGGATTTAGCCAGCCGTCCAGCGTATGCAAACATACTCAGTTTCTTCCCCAAAAACGCCAAGTTCGCCAGCGTTCCTGAGCCCGTCCTTAAAAACGAGGTTGAAGAACTTAACCGCATTATCGACGAAGTCAAGCCTAAGCTCCTGTTTGGACTCGGTCGACAAACCGCTCGCTTCATTAAGCACGATTTCAGTGGAGACCTTGAAGAAGAACGAGGCGCGCCCTTTGCTACTCCATATGGAACTGGTCTACTCTCATTCCACCCACGGGAGATCTTCCGCCAGTTTGAGTTTAACATTGTCGCAGTTAACGACTTCACAAAAGCTTGGCGCTACCTACGAGATGGTTGGACTGAACAAAAGTGGAATATCAATTACCAACCAACCTTCAAGCAAGTCCTCGAAGCACTGCATAAATTTCTCGAGTCCAGAGCTCCACTTGGTGTCGACATCGAAACAAACTATCACCTCGGAATCACTTGCATTGGTATTGCGTACAATCATTCAAGCGCAATTGTTATCCCTTTCACCACACCAACTGGTTTTTATTGGCAACCTTACGAAGAGCGTGCCATCTGGAAAGTCTTGTGTCAAGTCCTCGAAAAGTGTCCGCTTATTGGTCAAAACGCTGTACACTTCGACCACTATGTTCTTGCCAGAGGCTACAAGATAAATGCCAACTTCGTGGCTGACACCATGTTTGCACAGTGGGAAGTCTACTGTGAAATGCAAAAGTCACTCGCGTTCATTAACTCTCTTTACCTTGACAACCCCTACTGGAAAAGTGTACTTAAAGCAGCGCGGTCGGGCAAAGTCCCATACCAACAAGAATGGGAGTACTGCGGCAAAGACTGTATCGTCACCCTCCAAGGCGCACATGAGCTCCGCCGGGAACTCAATGAACTTCCGTCTGGTTCGTACCAACACTATAAATTCAATATCCGTGTATCCCGCGTTTGTCAGTACATGGCAATTCGTGGAGTAGAGTTTAACTTTGCTGAACGAGACAAGCGCCTGAAAGTTTTGGAGGAAGAAGCGCACGCAATGCAACTCGACCTCGACGTAAAAGCTGGTAAACACATCTTTGTCACGTCTCCTCAAAAAATGAAACGGTGGCTGTATGAAGACCTTAAACTCCCAATTCATTATAACAAAAAAACCAACGACGAAGGAGACGTTGAGTATCGAGAAACACAGGATTACCTCACTCTCCTTTTACTCGCTCGTGACTTTCCAAACCTACCAGCTTTGGGAGTGGCTGGAAGACTCCGGAAACTGCGAAAGCGCATTTCGTCGTTACGTCTTATCGTACCTCGTCCGGGTACTAACACCATTGGTTGGCTCTTCAACGCCGTTGGAACGGAAACTGGTCGCTTTGCTGGCTATAAACCACCTGATGGATGGGGAGTCCAACCTCAAAACGTCTACAGTGGAGATAAGGACTTATTCTTGGCCGGGGCCGGTAATCTTTGGTGTAAGTCTGACCTTGAGGGAGCAGACGCCTGGACTATGGCTGCTATGCTGTCATCCCTTGGCGACCACAGAATGATGGACGACCTCTTACATGGGGTCAAACCAGCACAAGCTCTTACGGTAGCCTCGTTATACGGGGAACACCTCATTACTGCTGATTGGCAAACCATCAAGTCCTACTTCCCTGCGTTCAAGGCTGCGATGAAACTACAGGAGAAGGAACGCGGCAAAAAGAGGACTGATTATGATGCGTATAAAGCGGTATCTCATGGAACTAACTACTGCATGGGTCCTAAAACGACTTGCGACAACATATTTAAAAAGTCGGATGGAGAATTGTATGTCGCTCTTGACGTCTGTCGAGATAAACAATTCCTTTACGAAAAGAGGTATCCGGGTCTCCAGATCCTCAAAGAACGCATGGCATCTTTACTTTCCACACACGGATACTTGGATGCTTATAGCGGTAACAGACGAATCTTCTTCGGACGACGCGATAACAATACGGTTCGGGAAATGATTAGTCAACTGCCACAAGCCCACACTACTTATGCAACCAACCTCTTGTTTGAGCGGCTCTTTCACTGGCGCGGTAATCGAATCGACGCTGGAAGCAGACAGCTTGTTATTCAGCCTGTTAACCAAGTCCATGACGAGGCGTGTAAAGTTTTCGCCCAACAGCACCTTGAACGCAGTCGCGACATCTTTCGTACTTGCTCGACTAACCGAATTACTTGCTGGGGAGTCGACTTCACAATTCCTTTCGAGTCTACATATGGTGAATCATGGGGTAACTGTGACGAGGTTTTTGTATGAGCACAACACAAATACGAATTATTAGACGTACACGTATTGCTGATAAGTTAGTATTTTACGTTACAGTAGATACAGAAGACTTACCTTTGCTTCAAGATGTTACATTATGCATAGATGGTCGAGATGATAATACTAAAGTACATCGCGTCAGTTATTATAACAATCGTACACAACAAACAGGTCGCCTAACACATTTATTATTACCAAGAAAAGAAGGCTTTGTTGTAGATCACAAAGACAGAGACCCTCTAAATAATAGTAAGTCTAATTTAGAATACAAAACACAGCTAGAAAATGTACGAAACCAAGGCTATAGAACAAACACAACAGGTTTTAAAGGCGTTGGCTTTGAAGGTACTAGTTATTATATAATGTTAAATTCTGGTACCTGGAACATAAAGAAGCGTGGTTATAAAACAGCAGAAGACGCAGCTAGAGCTTACGATAAACTTATTACAAACTTAAAGTTAAGCAACCCTACTAATGAAACGTTAGGTTTATTTAAACATGATTAAAGAAACTATGCCCGATGGCGGTAGCAAGGAAGCTACTACTGATGATATCGTCGATTACCTGGCGACCAAAGCTGGCACTACGTATGCGTATGCTGTGCTCAAGGCGCTGGGCGAACAACTCCTGATTGTAACCGGAAGACAGATTTCGGACGACGAGTTCGAGATGGACGTAACCCGCACGACCGAGAAGGTCAAAGTGCCAGGCAAGAAAGCCTACTATCAACAGATCCTTTTGTACAAAGCAATCCCACTTGTTCGTGTCGAGTTCGCGGACGAGTGGAAAATCCATAAACTCAAAGTAAAGGCACTTAAATGAGTACCAAAGTATTGTTCTTCGACACCGAGACTACGGGCTTCGTCCGTAAAACTCTACCCTACAACGACCCGCAGCAAGCCCGCGTCTGTCAGCTGGCGGCTATGCTGTGCGACGGTGAAGGCAATGAACTCAACCGCATGAACGTTATTATCAAGCCCTCTGGTTGGTATATTCCCGATCGCGTTGCTGAGATTCACGGCATTACGACGGAGCGTGCTGAACGGGAGGGAATCCCGGTTAAGGAAGCTCTTGGTAAGTTCAGCGAAATGAGCAACGTAGCCACCATCTACGTTGCGCACAACTTCCGGTTCGACAACGATATGATGAACATTGAGGCCTTCAACGAACCCTCATTCACATGGCGTCCGACCGTGGAGTACTGCACAATGCTGACGGCTACCCCAGTTTGTAAGATTCCTGCTACACGCGGCAGCGGCTACAAGTGGCCGAAGCTGATGGAGATTTACCGTCACCTTTTCGGTAAAGACTTCGAAGGCGCACACGACGCCTGGCACGATATGATTGCAATGAAACTCGTCTACTTCGAGTTAAAGCGGCTCGGGTATTAAACATTATTGAAATTCGATAAAGTCTCCAGACATGGAAGAAACACCAAATCTATTCAAGCTCTACCACTCATTCACTAAACGGTCGGAGCCTCCAGCTAACTTCCATGCCTGGTCACTAATCGCTATGATTAGTGCTGCACTCGGCAAAAAGTGCTTTATCCCACAAGGGCACTTTACCGTGTTCCCCAACCTTTACATCGTATTGGTTGGGGACGCGGGTTCCCGTAAAACAACCGCAATGGATACCGCGGGGAACCTTTTAAGTCTTATCAACATCCCTCGTGCGCCTGACTCGGCCACTCGTGAGTCTCTCATCGACGACATGGCTGCTAACAAAGTCGCCGCTAAGGTGGGCGGTAAAGAGGTCGTCTACAGTCAAGCCACTGCTTTCGTCAGTGAGCTGCATGAATTCCTTGGTGGTAAACACATCAACCACCAGATGGTGATGTTCCTTACTGCCATCTGGGATCGTATTGAATACAAAGAGCGCACGCGCAAAGGCGGTGTCGTCTCCATTACGAATCCTTACTTTACTTTACTTGGTTGTTGTACGCCGAACTGGATGAACTCAAACCTCAAGCAGAACGTCATCAGTGACGGGTTCGCACGCCGCACAATTTTCGTGCTGGAGAACGAGATCGAAAACGCTGTGGCCTGGCCTGAGTTACACGAGGAAGAAGCCAAACTTCTGCCCGTAATCAAGCACCAAATTGAACGTATTCACAAGCTCGGTGGAAAGTTCTTCCTCACCGATGACGCAAAAGATCTTTACATTAAGATCTACCCTACGTTTCGTTTGAAGGGTGAGAAGTTCTCCGACAAAGTCAAGACGTACTTCTCCTCCAAACACGTGCTCCTGCTTAAGATCTGTATGTGCATGAGCGCAGCCACAAGAAATGATCGTATCGTGGACACGGCTATCCTCCGTCTAGCTATGGCTTTCCTGGACGAGTCCGAACGCTCGTTGGAACAGGTCTTCGGTGATGTAGGCCGCAACGAACTCAAGTCGTTTCTAACGCGCGTCTTTAACTACATCACCGGCCGGGGCACTTGCACGATGCAAGACATCCTAAACTCCGGTATCTATGACGACATCAACAAGATGGAGCTTGAGGAGGTTGTTAAGGTTCTAGAGGAACAGGGGAGGATAAGTTGGAAGTCCGAATCGTTTTCTGGACCGCCGATTTGCCGCCCTGTGCAATCTGCGAAGCCTGATAAGGCTCGAAACCTACTCGAACTAGCTGGTCGTACAGTGCCTTTTGTATCAGAGAAGACTTCAGACCGCCTAGTTTCTGGAGAAGAATATCGTCTTGACCCAGTGACCGAGCAACTTTTAGCTCAGAAAACGCTGCGGGAAGTCGTTCGGAATAACGGGGTACTGTTCCGGGGTAAGATGTCCGAGCTTCTGAAAAAGCCTGACTCTCCCGCAGACTCGGCGCAACCTCAACAGCACTCTTAAGTTGCTCTACTCGATTTGAAACAGACGTCACCATCGTCCCGCGATCCTGTGTACCAGCAGCCGCTTCAATGTAATCACCGAAGCGCTTGTTTGCTTCCATCAGATCCTCAACCCGTTGAGTCCGCTCATAGTTTAGAAGAGCCTTCGCAGTCAAATCAACCGCCGTACTATAGTCGCGATCAATTTTCTCATTCACTTTTCGGCGAAGATTTTGTACAGTCCGAACATCAGAAACCTCTGTAGGCGTAAACCCACCCAACAATGACACACTCGCACTCGAATCCAGGTTCTCCACAAGAGGGGCACCACCCTTGTCATAGTACCCACCTTTCATTAGAGCGTCGGAAAGTTTTAGCCAGTAGTTCAAGGCTTGCGGCGCTACAGTCCGAGTCGCCTTCCACCAGCTCTCTCCATCCCACGGATTCGCGGTTAGTGCGTCTAGACCTTGAACGGCTTTTTCAGCTAGTCCCCCTGCTGGTCCAGCAAGGTCGTATGCTGAAGGTACTTTACCAGCTTCTACACGGAACAGTGGATCTCCAAGGCCCACAGACTGCCCTGCTTCAATACCAAGCAGACGTGGAAAACCTGACATCACTGTGTCAGCAATACGACCTCCGTTGTTTGCATCCAGATCGAACAGCTCTTGCGCACCAAGAATTAGCTTACGGCGTATCGCTTCTTTTAGCGAAATACCCGTGGCTGCTTCAAACAACTGCTCCGCGTTCTGTGCAAATGGAAGACCCATCGCACCAGCCATCGCCAGAAGATGGACTGTCCCCGTAGCAAACGCCTTTTTGGCGTTTATGTCGCCTTTCATAGCCATCTTACCGTAAGCGTAAAGTTGGCTAATGTGGTTGATCACGAAGCTCTGCAATGCTGTGGCGACAAGCATAGGTGCGTGCGCCCACGACTGCCCCAACTTAACCTGAAAACCAGGTCGGTTGCTCTTATCACCTACGAAGTTGACATAATCGGTGAAGACGTTCGCATCATTGTACATCTTGCGAAGATCCGTGCTGCCCTTGCGCTCCGACTCGAGCAGGCTCATAATAAACGAAACTTGGCGATTGGTACGCTCTGAAGCAGTAGCCGTCGCGCGCATGAACTTCTCGAAGCCCTTGTACACTTGGGTGCCAGCGTAGTTAACACGCTCACCCAGCTGTTTGGTGCCATTCATCTGTGCGTTCACGTTGTCTAGTGCACCTTCCATCGCACTCGATTCAGGTGCAAAGTGCTCAATAGCGTTCGGGATAGTAACGCCCTCTTTCTCTGCCTGTTTGAGGAGTATATCGAAGTTCTTATTACCGGTAGTACCGTCCTTCATATACTTCGTGGCCAAGTAACCAGCTTTTACAGCGTGACTGTACGAGTGGTGCCCGGCGCCTTGCGCAAACATTTCGGGGATACCGTTTAACGGTACTTGCAGCAAGTTCTGGATCATGTGTCGCACGCTGCCACCAAGGTAGTTGTAGAACACCAACTTGCGTATACCGGCTGCCTCGCTCGTATGATTCAAAACGTAGTCGGTCTCCTTCGCCATCCGTGCCTGCATAGCAGGATCAGACTGGACAGTAGGCCGTAGCGTTTGGAGTTCAGCCTCTGCACGCGTCAGACCCTTTTGACCAACGATGGTCTTATAGTTGACGTATTCGAAGATGTTTGGGATGAAGTCCAGCTCGTTGAAGCCTTCAACATTGTACCGGCGCTCCTTGAACTTGTCGCCCTTAGCACTAATGACTTCGCTAATTTCCTGCTGTAAGGGCCTGTACTGGTTCTTCATGTCGCTTAAGACCTGGAGCTGAGCAGCCTTGTGGGGAGAGTCAGGCAGGTTCTTCTCGTACGCGCGAATAACGTCGTCGAAGTCCCTCCGTGCCTTATCCCGTACACTCTGGAGCTGCTGGCTCGAGTACATTTGAGCGCGGGCCACAAACGTCTCTTTGTCGATTAGTTTGGAGTCCTTGCCATCCGTAAGCTTGTTAGCTGCCATGAACGCGCGAGCCTCTTGCAAGGTCTTAAAGCCTTGCATGGACTGTACCGTATTCGGTAGTGGCGTTCCAAGTGCGTCCTTGTAGACTTGCACAAGGTAGCGTCCCCGACGTGTCATGGGAGCATAACCCTCGTCTTTCATGATAAACGCTTGTTCAGCCCGTGCTTCCGCCAGACGGGTAGCAGCAGCCGTGACCTGGTTGATAAACGGGTCCTGGCCGGGACGAGGATCAAACTGAATCTCATTCGCAAACGCCTGGCGAATGTGCAGTTCCATCTGTTGATTAAACGCGAGTTTGCGCTGCTCAGTCATGGCGATCTCAGCCGACAGCCGGTTAAGCGTGTCTGTGTTATCGCCAGAACGTTGCGCGATTTGCTCGTGGTACTTCTGGTACATCTTGTTCTCCAACGAATTCGCACCAGCGTCGTTCGAAATACGCGTAAGTTCAGCGACCTTACCCTTAACTGCACTAATGTTCATATCCCGGTTCTGGATGTAGAACAGTTTGGACATGTTAACAGTGTCGGTAGCCTGCATGAAACGAAGCGTCTGTTCAGACACTTGTTTCGGCAAGTCAATCAAGCGATTCAGGAAGTCTGCGTCTTGCTCAGACAGGCCGTACTTCGTCTTCATCTCTTCAACAGAGACGAGTTGATCCTTAGTCACGAATTTTTGTGGTCCGGCTTGCGCCCCTAGTGGAGGATTCGTCACGTTCTCACGAATCTCTTGATTACGGGCAATCACCTTCGACATGGCAAGCAACCGGTCATTGCGTCCTTTGCCAGGACGAATCAAGCTCTGAATGTGGTCGTCTGCCGCCTGTAGTGCTTGCTCTTGGCTCCGTGTACCGTCAGCGTTCTGACCCAGGTAAGCCATGTAACCGTGTTCGTACTGCTTGATCTTGTTACGGTAGTGGTGTAGTTCGCGGAAGAAGTCGAGCGTTTCGGGGTGTAGCTTCGTGCGGAAGAGCGGACTCATTACCCAGTCTTCAAACACGTCACCGCTCTTTTTAGCAAACTGACTAGCGCGAGTGAAATCCAACGCGTAGTTGGCCATGTCGCCCATAGCACGCGCTGAACGCTCTGCAGGACCCCAGCGATCACGGTCATTGAAGTTCGCCAGGTTACTGATGAACTCTTGCTCATCGTATAGGCCCAAACGCTTCAACGACTTAATCGCTGTGTTCTGCGAAGTCTGAGTCTGATGCGTAAATTTGACCAGCTTCGAATACGCGTCGGTTACAAGCTTTTGAGACTCTGCATCCAGCATGTAACGAAGCGACGGCGTCTGACCACCCATGAATTTGGTAAACTGAGCCGACAGAGTAGTTAGCCACCTTTGTGCGCCCATCGGCAGCCACGACAGGTACTTCTTTATGGTCGGATTAATACCCGAGTCGCGAAACACCTGCGTAGACAGCACTTCCGCCAGTGCACCGTAAAATTCCAGTGCCTGCTTCTTCGCCAGGTTTGGGTCGTCCTTGTTAAACTTGAGACCAGCAGCGTAGTCGAGGTCTTTAGCCTCAATACCGGCTGCTTTGTACAGTTCTTCAAGGGCCATCTTACGTGTCTCAGCCGTCATATGCACCGTCGGGTACGAAATAAAGTCTTTGTAGGCCTCCGGGTTACCGTATTCGAGTAGGTGTGCTGAAACGTGTGACAGCTCGTGACCAAGAATACCGAAGGCTTTCTCGTTCTTCTGTTTGAGGTTGAGTGCAACCTCCGTTCCTACCGTACGGCCAAGGATGTTAATACCACTCACCGGGTCAGATAGGAACGCGCGCACTTTGTCGACGTTGCCCAACAGACCTTTAAGGTAGTTGAGGGCAATCGCTTTGTCGACGTTTTCACCCCGACTAAGCGCATCCATCAACTCTTCGCTCGTCACGTCAGCGCCTTCGTGGATGCGTTTTTCGAGCTCCGTCTCTGCGTGCTTGAGGCCCTCTGCATAGTTCGCTTGGTCAGGCTGTCCGTACATGGCAAACAGATTCTCAACGTCTGGCTTGAGGTTAGACAGGTCGTATACTCGCCCGGTGATGCGGTCCTTCGGTGTACCGTCAGGATTCTTAAAGTGTTCACTGGCTGTACGTGCGGTGAAAACACCCATGTCTACCTGCTTGCCAGAGTCATTGGTAAGACGCGAGACAATGCCCGGGATGCTGTTGTCGTAGTGCTGCCGCATACCCTTTGTTTGACGAGGGTCTTCCGTAATAAAGTCAGCAGCTGTGAGCTGACGTATGGAGGTCTGCGCAGCAGCACCGTTGTAACGTTCGTAGCTTCTTGCAATATCCTGTGCAGCAGCTTGTGTGCTTACGATTTGCCCACCACTGTAAGGACCACCCTGCATAACCCAGTCACCGACACTTGGTTTACGGTCAAGCAAGTTCTCAAAGCTATTCGCAATACTGCGGGGACGCTTATCATGACCCTCGATCATCATTGCAGTCTTTGAATCAGGGAACACGATTTTGGTGGCACCATTCGCAAGTGCGTGTTGAATTGCAGCCTTTACAGCAAGCGTTTCATACGAAGAAAGCAATGCGTGGTTCTTTATGGTCTCAATGTTACGACGACCATAACCAGACTCTGCACCAAGGATAGTCTCATAGCGCGCCTGTGCTTCAGCTTTATCAGCAAACTTACGACCATCGTAATTGTATTCCTTATCAAAAATACTATAAGTTTTATCCTCGTTCTGACGAAGCGTAAAACGAGCCTTCATTTCATCCAGTCGTTTTTGCTGACCCTGAAAACCTTGTGCCCAGTCACTCTGTACTTCGAACGGAAAGAACGCACGCTCTCCTGTGGGCAGGTTCTTAAAGTAACCACGAACACTGGCAAGAACGTTTAGGTCAGAGTCACCAAAGTGCGGACCTGAAAACAAGTCAGGAGTACGCTTGATGTTATTGGCAGCAGCCTCTCGTTCATAGTCGGCTCTTAGTTGTTTATTCGTTTCCGGACCGTAGTCAGCGCCTTGGTGAATCTCGTCGTAAGTAAGTTGACGTGTAGGAACACGAACAAGGATATCCACCGGACTGTCCATCTCATTAACGTTGATAGGTTCAACGCCATACTTGCCAGTCGCTGCATCAGTTCCAATCTCAAAACCAACGATTTGTGAGCGCCAAAAACTATTGATCAAATCCCGGTCTGCTTGCGGGATATTCAAACGATCAAAATCAGCTGGTTCCGTAACTGGCTCACCAGAATAACTAATCTCTGGGTTTCCTTCCATGTCCTGTTCAACACGGTAGCCAGCCGTCTCAAGTGTATGCTGTAACTGAGCAAGCCTTTGACTATTCGCGTCTTTAAACGCGTTCGGATTAAGCTGTTTAATCTCAATCTGCGGAGTGTTTTGTTCAAGCCAGTCCGAGAGAGCAGCAAACGAGACTTTATCGGATTTCGATGAAGTGGTGGGAACGTAGCCCTTGTACTTGTTCTTGATGCGTTCGTTTTCAGCCCAAATCTTGTTAAATTCAGGTGTACCAAACTCCTTCTTGCGAAGTTGAATTTGTTCCTGTACAGCATTGTAAGCTTTAATGTCGGATTCAGTCCGATTAAAGTCTAAGAAATTTTGTAGTCCAGAGGCCTCATAATGTTCCATCATCGCAGGCGGCACCCACTGGCGCATAGCCTTAACGACACCGGCGTTACCCAGTTCGCCGTTAGCGTCCAGTTCAAAGCGTGCACCCTTCCGTTCAGTTGGCAACAGCGCACTCTGGAACTTCTTCAGTAAGGAGTTTTGCCAGAACTTGCGTGTGACCTCTTTCTGTTCGGGAGTGCCCTGCTGTTCAAGAGAGTAAAGCGCAACCGTACCTTTTTGCTTCTCACGCTTCTTGAGGAAGTCAGCAAGCGGCTCAACAGTAACAGTGTCACCCTTAAGTGCCATGCCCTGCAACCGTTTAAGCATGGACTGCTTCGTCTGGTACTCGAGCTCCACACCAAGCTTTTCCAATCCTTGACGATTACGCAACACACCCACGACACCCATGCTTTGGTCGTTCTTGCCAGTAGGCCCAAGACCAAGAATACCGTTGGTGTCGCCTTTAGCCACTGAGTCTTTGATGGCTTGCTCAGACGTGAAGGCAGGATTGTACAGCCAGTCACCATCCGGTGTCTCGTACGTCTTGAAACCCTGCATAGCAAACGGCACAGTCTCGAGCTCCGGTAGTGAGCCCTTAGGCACAAACATAGCAGGTCGCTTGCCCCACGAGACGTTGGCAATCTGGGACATGTATGAAAACGGTGAAGCCGTAAGCGGGTGTTCAACCGCTCCTGCTACCTTCTGTATCTGCTTACCGTCCTTCGTCATAACCTGTGCGTCGGTCTTCTTCAACAACGCCTCAAGCTCACTCATACGTGCAGCCTTCTGTTCGCTCAGTTGTGACACAGGTGTTTTCTTCAAACCAATCAGTTCCTGTTGAATGCTCTGCCCACTGATCTCGTCAAGCGCCGGTGTTGCAGCAATCGTCTTCTCACGATTCTCCTTAGCAGCTTCACCTTTGGCGACAAAATGATCCACAGCCGCGTACGGTGCTTGTGAAAGGAGGGTAGCAGGCAGGTTGAGAGGATCCTTAAGAAACTCCTCCCAACCACCCGGTTGCGTAGCAATCTCCAGTGCATCACCGGGCATACTACCAATGAAACCGCCAGCAGCACCACCAATCTTACCACCAAACTTGTTACCAAGTTTAGCACCCGTGAGTGCACCAATCATGCTAGCCACAGTACCAGCACCTGCTCCAAGTGCAGCAGATTGGTCACCAGTTTCTACTGCTGTCCGACCATAACCTGTGAACGCGTTAAGTGCACCAATACCAACAGCACCAAGCTTTGACTGAGGCAGTACGCGAGCAGCAGCCAGGTTCATCAAGTACTCCGGGGTGCTTTGCAGTGCAATGTTTGCAGTACGAGCACCAAGACGAGCCGGATATGAGTCACCAAGCGTGTTCGTAATACCACGCTCCAAGCTTTCACCTGTGCTCGTTAGAAAGTTAGAGCCTCTCGCAACCGTACGGCCAAGCGCGCTCGAGTCACGAAGTGACCCAAGTTCACCGGTTTGTTGATAAACAATGTCGGCTAAATCCCTGTCGGAGATATCAGCCAGTTCAGGATTGATAGACCTGTACTGTTTAACCCTAAAAAGGTCGGATGTGAGAGGCATGACTAATTATTGTTGCGGAACGCGAAGTTGAGGAGTTTGACGACCGGGGGTACCACCAGTGTTGTTGCCACCAGTTGCACCAAGGTTCATGCTTTGCATGAGTTGCAGCATCATAATGTCTTGGATACTAGGAGCACCACGACCCATGCGCTCCATGACTTCTGGATTGAGTGAACCAGGAGGAAGACCGAACTGTTGTTCAACCTGTGAGGTTTCCATCGCCGGTGCGTAGCGTTCTGTGAACCCTTGTTGTTCCTTGCGCACATTGGAGGGTAGGTTGTTCTCCGCTTCCGTATCACGAAGACCACGCTCCGACTTAAGATCTTCGCTAAGTTGACCAACCTTGAACTGGGTCTCGGGATCCATATAACCCTGTTCAATCATCTGGTTACGCATAAACGCCTCGCGACGCTGATCACTGGCTACACCAGAGCCGGATGGATTAACGAAGCTCGCAATACGTTCAATGAAGCCGGGCTTATACGGCTGGAGCTGCCGATTACCAGCCATTGATTGACGGTAACGGTCAACTGCACTCTGTGGTTGCGATTGCGGCTGACCTTGATCAGGCATAACCTGAACGTCTTGCAGGTCACCCATTTCAGGAATAACGTCTGTTCCTGTTGGCGTACGAGCTGGCGGTTGCTCTAACTCAGAAGCAGCTCTGTTGGCTGTAGCCGAAGCAGCACCAAGAATAGGCCGCATAACGGTTTGCGACTTGGTCAAAGCATTAATCGCATCGTCAGCGCTCGAGCCAAACTGCTTAGCTTCCTGTACACCGCGCTTAGCTGCTCCCACACCGGCTTCTGCAACTTCTTTACGTCCCGCCGCTGAGTTCAAGATATCCATTGCCTCGTCGCCCAGCATAGCAGGACCAGGTTGAGGGGTAGGACGGACGTGAGGACTCATCCAGTCAGCGGCTTCCGCAGTACGTGCAGCTTCCTTTCCTACTTGGGCTTCAGCCTGACCAACTTTACGATTAGCTAGTGCACCTAACAGCTTTCGACCACCTGTGCGGACGAGCGCGGGTAAGAGTGTAGCCGCGTTAACGAGGCCGCCCTGTCCTTGACCTTCTTTGAAGTTAAGTTCCTCTTCATACGAAGAGTACTCATCCGGACGCGGGTCTTCCTTGAACGGATTGTAGAAATCATATACCAGTTCGCCGCCCTCACCCGGACGAACGACTTCGCCAGTTTTCGGATCTGTAACTGCTGGAATGTCGGCAAGTTTACGCAGTCGCATACCAGGAAGATCCGTAAGTGCACCGAGAAAGCCGTGTACCTGGGGTTGCACACGACGCTCAGACGCTTTAAAACGATCGCGAGTCGTAGGGTTTGACTTAGAAGCCAAACCTTGAAGATATTTGTCATTTGATGTTGCCATGACTTTATTGAATTTCGATGAAGTTTATTAGCCGAACTTAAGACCCGCGTGGCCCTCGACCGTGCTGGAAGTACCAGAGGACTTCGTGTTGGATTTACCCTGTGAGGTCGTGGTGCCAGCGGCTTGCTGTGCCTGCTCACCAGCCTGACCCTTGAGGGAATTGATGTATTCGAGTGCACCCTGCAACCGTCCAGCGTCGTTACCACTAAGCTGCCCGGCAGCGTTGAGCTGCATACCACGGTCTTGGTTGAAGGCGTCCAACAAGGTCTTCGCATTCCACGCAGCTTGGTTATTGGTAAAGTCACTCGTGAACATACCCTGGTCGATTAAGTCTCGACCAATGCCACCACCGTAACCACCGCTTCTCACACCTGCGAGGCGCTTATCAAAGTCAGCAGCGGAGACTTTGTTTTGTGTATCAACCACTTGTTGCGCATAGGGATTCATCCCACCTGCTGGCTGCAACATATTACGCAAGAAGTCAGATGACGCACCTACGTCTTGCCCAATGTTGCCAAATGCGCCACTTAACGAATCAATAGTACCCTGTGCTTGCGGATCAAACACAGGCCGATTGGAGTAAGAACCGGAGCCGGAAGATTGTTCCTGCTGATTCTGTGATTGTGTGGTGTCTTGGACACCTTTTTGGCTTGTTTTGGAGCCAGATCCACCTATAGAGCCCATGTTAGAGAGGGAGTTTGTAAGTTAATGAGTGTTTTACTGCACCTAGTTTAGTGACCCAGCGGTCAAAAGATCGTGTCATCCGTACAGTTGTAAAGTTCAAATGTTTGTAGCCGTTACGTTTACATTCAGCACGAATCGTGTCGAGGAGTGATTTCGTGTATGCGCGCTTATCTTTGTTAACGTAAAAGAGCCAGAACGTGGCAATGTGTAGTTCACAGGGAAGAATGACAACAAAGTAAAAGAGCTTGTCGTCTACTTTGATTCCATAGTAATGTGAGCCGGGAGTATTGAAATTGTCCGTCAACAATTGGAGGAAGTCTGCCAAGTCGGTGCCACCTTCCCACAGACCGTCAAGGTCCTTGTACGTGCGAATGATGAGAGGCATAAACCGCATCAGCTCCTCAAACGTTTTGATTTCAACAAGTCCCATTAGAATACCACTCCAGTAGCTTTACGCCAAGTGTTGTTAGCAATGGTAAAGTAAACACCTGTTCCGTCAACGAAAATCGAGGGATGTACGCCAGGGGAAGCAGAGTTGAGTGGTGCAACGTCATTGACTGTGAAGGTTGTACGTGCGACTTGAGTAGCCAGCTGTTCGAAGAGAAGATCCATGTCCTTTTGGATGGCTTCATACATACGTTCCATTTCAGAACGCATGTATTGCATGTCCTCTGAAACCTTACCGTTTACGGTTGGAAGCCGGTTGGTAAAGGGAAAAGGAAAACTATTTCTCTGGAGATTCAGTGGCATCTTCTTGCTCCAGTTTGTAAATGCTCATCTTCGTAAACTCGGTGATTGCAAAGTCGAGAGTGTTGCTCCACCGCAACTTGAAGCGCACGAGTTTACCAATTCCGTCCCGACGAAAGTGAAACACTGACTCGTCTGCGAGCTGTTCTATCATCAAGATCGGTGGACTCCAGACAACGTCATCGTCACGCTTGTTACGTGAACCAATAAGAAGTTCAAGGTTATTATCAAGAGGGTCAAGGAGTGCATTCCGTAGACTGTAGGTAACTTTGAGTCGTGAGATCTCTTTAACCTCATCAAGCTCGTCGAAGTCGAACTCGAAGGTCTCAAACTCACAATCGAATGGTGCATCGTTGAATTTAACATATGCGGCTGGCGAACTAGGAACAAGGATGCGTCCCTCATAGGAGCCAAACAGGTTACGCACACCAGCACCAAGCAGCTGCCAGGGACCGTCGTATGTAGCCGGTGCAGGAGGATACTCCGTGTCCATGTCTTCGTACGCCACGTCTACATCTTCGTAGGCCAAGTAGCCTTGAACGGGAAAAGTAAAGTTGTTAACGCAGAAAACGTCTTCGGGATCCCTGTCGGACCACTTGTTTTCCTTGTAATTGTACACAACTGACCACCGACCACCATCAACATGGTCGTAGACCCAGGCTACACTGTAACGATCCGGGACGTGAATGGCAATCACGCTGTCTTGGAAGTTGGCATTGACGATTGTGTCCTGAAAGTACTGCCAAATTGGATCACCGATTTCCGTTAGCTGAAAACCGTCAATTTTGTAGAAGTTATCGAGTCCAATGAAGTAATCGACTTCCTTTACACGGATTTGAGCGTCATGGTAGATGTTGCCAATGCCAGAAAACAGAGTATCGAACTGGTACTTGCCGAGCGTTGTCTCGTTTCCTTTGACATAACGGCCAACCCACACGCGATCACGCGTATAGATAAGCGTTGCACCGCGTTGATACGAGAGTCCGGTGACTTCACCGTCGTCTGGGGAGAGTTCAAAGAAGTCTGCTTCGCTAGCCGGTCCGACTGCCCAGCTTTCAGGTGCATAGAGGTCCGACCACTGAACGCGTACAGGAAACTCGAGACCGCCAGACGTCGTGTTGGCAATCATCAAGTGACTGTCCGCAATAATCATGTATCGTCCGCCCGGTGCACCAGCAATTTCCGTAGCAGTGCTACCTTGAAGCTTAACAAGGGGAGCAAAGCGCTTAGTAACGTAAGTAGCGTCAAGCCAAGAAGTTTTTGCGTAAGGGTCGGGCGTATTGTTAAAAGAGCTATAGATAGCAACAATATTAAACAACTGTGCCGCAAAGTCAAACTCATAAACCCGCGTATTCGAGATAGCATACAGGTTGGTGATTTGCGAAGTTGGGATGTTGTAGAAGGCAAACGAGCGGATGGCATCCAGTTCTGCGAAGATCTGCTGCAACAGCATGAGGCCTCTTGGTGTCTGGAAACGATTACGTTCAGGCTGAATGTTCTTAAGTCGTAGGAATTTAAGGTCCAGACCATCAGCATGATCTGGATTGTAGGTGTCTACACCTACGTTCAGCTTAAAGAGGACTTCGGAGAAGGACATTGTTAGCGAATCCGATAACCAGCAAGGTGCGTAAACGTAATACCAACGCGCAACGTACAAGCCGCATCAGCATCAAGTGTAGCACGAAGCTTTACAGTTTGACCGGCTGTCATCTGAAACACAGCAGTACCAACAATAATACGCTGTGTGGTACCATCGTCATCGTGTTCATTCAACAGTTGAGAATCACCGCTTGAACATTCGATGATGCCAATAGAACCAATGTCTGTTGGAGCACCTGCAATGGGTGAGATTACAAGCGAAGCCATGAATGAGTAAAAGCCATTCGCCGGTGCAGTAAAGATGCTACCGGCGAAGTTATTGTCTGGGTCAAAGACCTCAGTGCCAAGCGCAACATCCACTGTTTGTGAGCCAGGTGCTGCAAAAACAACGTCTTGATCAACAGCAGGTTTAGCTTTGAAGATATTCTGACCAGCTGAAGCCGTCGCACCGGAGAGAGCAGCAATCTGCGTCGTGTGCAACGCAACCGTACTAGAGAGGCCGCTCACAGTAACTGCGAGCGAAGCCAGGTCAGCTGCAAGCTTAACAAAGCCGGCGACAGGATCGTTAATGAACGCCTTGATCTGTCGAATAGATTGCGCGCACGTAGCTTTAATCGAGTCACTGTTAGCTGGCTCGGTTGGAATTAGGACGGCCGGACCGTCTCCGTTTGTGTAATTGTAGCCCATAAAATTAAACTGTTGGTTGATTAAAGTCGATTTCGTATCTAACTCGTGCGGCGGCTTGTGGGTCTAGGACAACACGAATCTCTCCACCGTCGGCTAAGAAGTTAGTAAAGACTTCCGGAACAGGAGTGAGAGGGTGGTAATCACTAGCGAGGGTGGTGTATTGTACATTGAACCTGCCAGCACTGGCAAATGGATTAGCCACTCGAAGTTCGGGTACATGGCGGGTACCATCTGTAGGACCGCTGAAGCGAACAAGGTTGTTTGGGCTAAGCGGTCCCATGTTGAAGCCAGCACGATTGCAGCCACTAATTAAAGCACTCTTGAAGCCGTCAGCACTTGTTAGAAGAAACTCAAATGCAATCGTGTGTGCGCTGGGGTAAACAGTCACTACGGCTTCTTCATCCACTGCATGAAGAGCTGAAAAGTTATAAGTATCTTGCGTGCCGTCTGTTATAAAGTCGGCAATTACCGTTTCCACACCGCTTAGAATACGCCGAACTACGATATGAATACCAGAAGGTATGAGGGCAAGACTTGTAAGACGAATTGTATAATTAACTGCGCTGGCGACACTCGGTACTGCGCGAAGAATAGTTAGGTCGCTAGCATCCTGTGCGGAGTAGACATTAAAGTCAGTGGGATAAAACGGTCTTTCTGCTGGCGGCGTAGCTACGTTGGGTTCTATCCCGAAGTTAGTGTAGGCGTTTTGTCCGACGAGAGCGACAGACTGTAAGAGGACTTCGTTCTGTGTGATGATAGTCTTGTATGTAAAGGGCTCAACATTCCCACTGTCAATGGGAGGTTGTAAACCGCTGAAGATAGCATCACAGTTGTTGTCAAGATGGTAACGAAACACAGTAACAGTGTCGCCAATAGTATTTGTAAGGCAACGAAGAAACGCTGTGCTGGCAGGCCCACTGCTGTGTGGGATATGAGTGTACATGTCAGGACCAAAAATACTATCAAGATTTAAGGCATGTACGACTGAGATTTGGTAAGGAATGAAGGTGGGCGAGTCGGTTTGGACTTCAAATGAGTACTGGCCAGCCGGATAAGTTTTTGGTAAATCAGTGGCTGGGAAGGTGTCTGTAAAACCGTCACCGTCGTAGTTGTCAAGGACGATTGTAATTAAGCTTGGGTCCCCGGTGTTATCATCACCCAACTCAATACGAAACTCTTGTGTAGAACGGAAGCGTGCAATGGTCCAGTTAGAAGCCATCACACTGGCAGCATACGTAACTGAATGAAACCCATAGTCAGGCAACGGTCCAACCGGAGGAGGTATGGACAGTGCTTCAAGGGTAAAAGGATCACCAAGAGCGTTGGAAGGTATGGTGATGAGAGACATAACTAAGTAATTGTAACAACGGTTACGATAAAAGTAGTTTCTTCTCCAGGCCCAAGGACGGTATCGGAGGGTTGTTCAATAAAAATCTCTGGGTTAGACTGGATTGTAATGGTACCAATGATAAGATTACCTTCTCCGTCATTGCGTAAGGTTACAACCGTGGCACCGAGTGGAAAAATGTATTCGGAAGCAGACGGAATGACGTTGCCGTCAATCAGCACCGTTAGGATAGGATAATTTACAGGAACCGGCTCCAGACAATTACTGGAGAGAGGAACTGGAGCGTGGCAGGCCATTAGATTTGTGGCGGTTGAGAAGACATTACCTGGGAATCCCACTGCAAACAGGAATCCCAGCCCTCTTGTAACTCGGAGTCAGTAACCATTGTACGGGCTTCCTCTTTCAGGAGTATGTTCATCCGACGCAACGACTTGAGGATGATAAAGTCGAAACAGTTTTCAAGCAAGAAGTTGGTGTCGGTGGGTTCTACAAGGTTAGGAAGCCAAATGTGCAGGTTAAGTAGTATGAACCGGTCCTGTGCCGGTTGAGCGAAGTAACCAAGTCGTTGGCCACTTAAAAACAGGGAGGAATCAGAGTAGACCTTGAGGTCTTTATCATAAGTACTGATAAGTGGATCAGTCATATTATCTTCCACACCCCAGGGCATATCTACCCGTCCGCGCTGTAACTTATCTTTACGGGCAATAATCTCCGAGTAGCGACGAATAGCAATCGCACGACCGCTCACAGACGTATCAGAACTAAGTACCTGTGCGGTAACGAAATCTCTCGGACGACCTTCACAAGCAGTGACTAGGTCGATGAAAAGTGTATTGGCTGGGTACGTAATGGTTACAAGTCTCTCAGTGAATTGGAACTTGTGCTTACGCTGCATCCACAGCAGTACTGCGTTAACCTCTCGTTGACAGGTCGCCAGCATCTCACTGGTCGGACGATTAATATGGTCAAGGAGGGAGTCGGTAACGTCTTTGAATGTGTAGGACATGACTTTATGGAAATTCGATAAAGTGTAGGAAAGACGGCCTGCCACACCAGTAACAGGCCGTCAGTCCACGTGATTACTTGCTACAGAACATGTAGTAGCGCATAACCAAGTTTAGCCGGTATAACCAGAGCCCTTGGTCTTGTACGGTTGGGCTTTGTTGGTTTCCTCCGGCCCAGTCGTGTTAGAGGCGTTCCAATCCTTACCTTCAGGAATGGGCGACTCGTACGGCTTAAGCTGCGGGTTGGAGAAGAAGTTCTCACCAGAGTCCGCCTTAGGCGGTTCTTTGGAGACAACGTCGTAGTTACATGGAATTTTCATACTAGTGATAGTTTGAGTTTAGTTTAGTTACGTACCAAGGAGCTTGACACGGTAAGAGCCGTTAGGCAGGTCAACAAGGGCGTTTGCAACACCCCCACCAACCAACAACGAAGCACCAGTGTAATCAGGTGACGTCGGATACAAGAGCGTGTTCAAGCTGTTGATGGCCGGATAGCCAGCCACAATCTTGGTTAGCTTGAACAGAGCAGCAGGCAGGTCGCCAGCAGCAGCACCACCATTAGCCGTTGTGTCAATGACGAGGAGACCCTCGACAAGGATGAACGACTTACCGGCAGGGCCGCCAAGACGACGTTGTTTTTCCGTTGTGAATGTATTAGCCATTGTAGTCGGGGACGGATCCCCTTGTTATTCAGTCTCCTGATAGGTGCGGACGTTCTTGATCAACATGTGGCGCTCGGGGAACCACATTTCGAGAGTGCCTTCCGTAAGGTACTCGTCACGGCGGAAGTCATCACCGGGGTTCTGGCGCATCTTAAGCAGACGCGTGTCAGAGTCCAGGAGAGGACGGAACCGCAGGGACCAGATGTCCAGGATCAAGCACCAGTACTGATAAGCGCTCGTCTCGTTGAACAACGGGTGCGACACGAAGTGGAACTTGCCGAACGGCGTGAGGAGCGTCATGAAGTCGAGACCATACGCGCTGTCGCCCATGGTAACCTTCATTTCCGTGTTCAGGCGGAACATGTCCGCCATCGCAAGGATTGCACCACTACCGCAAAGAACGAGTTTGTCCTTCGACCGGTTGGAGTTGTAACGACCGACGCGCTCAGCCCAGATGTTCCACTTCTGGACGGTAACGATGCCCGACGTGTTAGCAATGACGCGCTTCTGGTCGTCCGTGTCGGACACAGACGGACCCTTGAAGGCATACGGAGCGTAAACCGCACCGTCGATGGTGAGACCCGTGGTGCCAGCATCCCAGAGTTCGAGGAACTCAATGATGCCAGACATGTTGCGAACCGTCAAGTCTTCTTGGGACGGATCGAACGAAGCACGGTTGGTGGTAGCACGACGACCCCAGATGAGCGCACGCTCAATACCGGTCATGTGGTCGATGATCAGGTCCTTCGCGCGTTCCTTGTAAGGACCAGTCTTGTCGTACTTCAGGCCCATCTTCAGCACGGAGCGCGGGAACTCCATTTTGTCGCGGAAGATTTGGGTCGTGTTCATGATAGCGTACGGACGCTTGAACGCGGCCTGACCGAGGCCAGTGCCCGAAGCACCTTCGCCGTAAGCATTACCAATCTTGCGAATGATAGTGCCGGCAGCGAAGATCGTAGCAATCACGCCGAACGTGGCAGCGCGTACGAGACGAGCTGTGATGTAGCCGTTCAGCGCCTCACTTGCGACACCGCGGGTTACGTTCGTGACCCAGAAGAAGAGGTCCGACTGGGTGTCGATGTTGAAGTTGTCACCACGCTTGAAGTCCTTGACGGTGTCGACTTTGATGAAGAAGTCGGTACCAATGACTTGAGCACCCGTGACGACCACAGTGCCGTCGTTGGCATCACCAGTGGAAGGAGCCGTGGTCGTGACAGGGTTGGTGCCACGAAGTACGGCTTGCGGGCTCTTGAAGCGTTTTTCGTACCAGTTATGGATCGAATCAGCAACGCTTTCTTCGGGAAGCATCGACAAGATGCCCGTAAGTGAAGCGCCACCGTTCGGATACAGATGCAGAATCTTGCGACGGTGCGAATAGAACCGGTCGCCTTCTGCAGCGAACTTAGCGGAGGACGGAAGTCCAAGGATTGAATCAGCCATGTTTGTTCCCTTTAATCGTAAATGTCAGCATCGGGATTGTTGCTGCCACCTTTTGCACTGGGAGCGCCACTCCGTCCAGATGAAGACATACGCGTCATGCGAGGCACGTCGCGGCTGTTTCCACCGGCACTGAGGGTCGTAGCTGTCTCCTCTCCCTCTTCGGTCTCCAGAGCGTCGAGATCGACGCCGGATTCTTTGAGTAAAGCTTTTGTTGCGTTCGCAATGTCGTTCTTAACAGTTTTGAGCGACTTCTCGTTACCGTTGGCGTCAGTGGCCTGTACGGTGGAAGCGGCAAACTGTACGAACTTACTGAACTTGCGAAGCTTGGGGAAGTCTTTGAAGAAGTCCTCCTTGTTGCGTTCAGCCTCTTGACGCTGGTAGAAGTCGAACATCGGTTCGGCTTGTGAGAGCATCCGGCGCTGTAACGCTTCGAGCTGCACCTGCATGAGCGACATGTGGTGCTTGGTCTGCATGTCAGACATAGCCTGATACATCTTGACCTGTTGGTCAGTAGGTTCAGCGATGCCATGTGCGATGAGAAACTCTTTCGTAATTTTGACGGGATTGAGCAACTTCTCAATTTGCTCAGGCGTCATGCGTTGCTCACGCTGAGACTGCTCTTGACGTTGACGCTGCTGGAGCATACGGTCAGTGACACGTGCGCTCAGTTCAGCGATCTTTTCTTCAGTCAGCTCTGCAGCCGGCTGACGGGTTTGACGCTGTTGCGTCGTTTCACCTTCACCTTCACCGCCTTCGTCGCCTCCGGCGTCTTCGGTGTTGGCATCCTTACTGATGCCGCCTTTCTGTGTAATGTTTTCGAGTTCGACCTCGCCCGGATCATTGTCAATCCGTTCAAGCTCGTCGTCTACGTTTTTAAGACTCATGTTCGGTATCCTTGTTTGGTTGTTTCGTTACTACATGTACCACGTGGTTGTGGAAGTCGTCGTGAAAAGTCTCGAGTAGGTTGATTTGACCGAGCATCTGTTCACGTTCAAGAAGAGAGGAGAGATTACCAGCAAGCATACGCGCCTGGTTACGGGATTCGGATAGTCGAGAAGTAATGTATTCACGAAGGATGCCGTACACAAGACCTTGCTTAAGGTCGTGCTCAACCTCCATTAACTCGCGTGGTGTGATGTGTCTCATGCTGCAGCGAGTGATTTAATGAGCGAATCAGGAGTGGCAGTAGGTTGGAGAGCACCGGATTGCACGCCCTCCATGACCTGTTGATCCTGCTGTATTTCCATCTCCGGGTTACGGAGCGGCGTTTCCGGGTTGAGGTTGTAGTCATCGAAGTTTTTGATGTTATACAGTTCAGCGATGTGCTCCAGCAACTTGATGGGAGACTTGTTCAAGATTTGCATGGATTGTGGATTGCTCATCATGGTTTCGAAGAGCTGCGTGAACACCATAGCTTGCTGCTGCCGGTCAGAGGGAAGGGTAGCATCGTAAGCGGCGAAGTCATACCCACCAGCAAGGCTCATCGGGTCAGCGAGGATGACCTTTTCGTACGGAGCTTTGAGGATTTGTTCACCTACAATGCGCGCATAAACCTCTTTGGTTCTACCCTGACGCGTGTTCGCGAGACACTGTTTGCCCATAGGCTCAAGACCCTGCAACCAGACCAGTTGACAGAACATCTTAAGTCGGGCGGCGGCACCAGCATTGACGCTGCGAGCTTCAGTAGCTGAGCGTCGACCACCGGAGTATTGGCCAAGTGCGTTTTCATTGATACCTGTTACGACTTGGATCATCTTAACGAGGACGTCCAGATCGTTTACGTGGTTCTTGGTAATGTCGCTAACCTGCAACTGCTGCAGAATACGGTCTATCGGTAAACCTGATTGTTTGAGACGAATAAACGCTGCGTTGGACTTGAGGTCTTCCATGTAGACCTTCGACTCATCGCCAATGAAGCGGTTTTGGATAATCTTCTTAACGTTGACAACATGGGAGTTAAGGAAGAACGTGATGAGGTTTTGGAGTTCGTAAATTGTGTCCGCAAGCCCTGGGTTGTAGAATGCGTTGTGGTCTGGGCTGTATTCTGAGAGAACATAGTTGAAAGTACCGTGTAAGTAGCCGGAAGGTTGAAACTTAATGAGCTTACGGTCATTGCCAATTACGGCAATCCACGTGATGATCTTCTTACCAGACCCACAGTCGTAGTCGAATTGTTTCGAGGCTTCAGCCTCCGACATACGGAATTCGACCTCCGTCTTTACAACTACGCTCGGTGCGTTCTTGCCAGCGGCTGCACCAACAAGACCATTAGACTGATCCTTGAAGATAGAACCAGTGCGACGCTTACGGTCGCGCATGTCTTCGTTGGCAATACTTTCGGGAATCTTGTCTGTGCCGAAGAACTCGTCGCCTTCTTCAGACTCAACTTGGGAGCGGCTGGTTTCCTGGTCATGTCCCACGAATTTGCCGTCCTGAAAGTTGGAGAGCGTAACGCTTGGGTCCGGGAAGAAGCTATATGGACTAACGTTCGCCAGACGATTACCTTGGTAGGCAAGTACGTCTTGGATCTCTTCAACGGTGTTGAACTTTTGCTGGACGTCGCCACCAAAGAGTCCTTTGATTGAACCAAGTATATCAAAGACCGGCTTCTGCACGGCTGTCCTCATTTGAGTATAGTCTTCAGTCCAGTCAATCTTCATCACACCAAAACCGTATTTGAAGTGGTCAAGTAAATAACAGTAGATCTTGAACAGGGATTTTTGATTACGCATCTGGTAATCAAGGTCAGTCTCGAGCGCGAGGCTGTAGCGTTGATCCTCTGGACCGGAACCGAGGAGCTCGAACAAGGTTGACTTCTGTGTAAACGTAGAGAAGGCGAACGACAAAGCGGTCTGTGCCTGAGCGTACGTAATAGGTACTATGATTTTAGGCGGATTACCTTCTTTGATGCTCTCCTTGTCATCCTTGTCGAGTCCACGATAGCCGCGGTAGATAAACTCGTTGTTATCCCACTGGTCGTAGTAGTCGGACATTTGGTTAGCAGAGATTTTCAGGCACTGCTCACAGTATTGTACGACCTTCTTCTGAAACTCGGAGCCCGAACTATCACGAGTAGCTAGGTCACGGTTGATTTTTTCTTGATTGTAGGCCACGAGAGTAGAAGACGTTAAGGGTTATTCAGTAACGAAGAAGGCTTCCTGAAGTTCGGCAAGATACCGGTCAGATCCGCCTTCTTGATTAACGAAGTGTTTGACAGCGCTTACGCAAGCTTGATACGCGAGGGTTGAGAGCTCAAGACTGGTTGACTTGTTGCGCCAATCACGTTCGGCTTGGTGGAAAGCAGACATGGCTACAGAGTAACCGGGTTCCATTGGACGAATGTGCGGGGCTTCGGGGCCAGCGTAGATGAAGTCTTCAAGCTTTACTTGAAGTTTGCCAGCCGCGTGCTTTTCTTTGGCGGACGTGGTCCACTTCTGACTAGAGAAGAGGTTGTTTAAGTGTGTAAGGGCACCCATAGAGAGGGTGACCAGTTTGATTTCGGCGGTACTAGGAGCGGTCATGTTCAGTTATGTTTATAATCACGTGGATGATTAATTATTTGTGACGGTTTAAACAAAGTAAGCCAGAAACCTCAGCAGTAGGAATACGACGATTATGACTGTTGCGGTTATGGTGAGTACTAACAAGCTTTTCATTCATACGACGACCAACATAGACCATACCAATGGTTCGTGGAAAAACCTCAGTAGTTGGTTCAACTGTTGGTGTGACTACTGGCGGAACCTGTTTGCGAAAGAGGCTCTTGAACCAGTTGATTAATCTTAGTAAATATTTCATGTTTTTCACTCTCGCTCGGCGCGTCGCTCGCTTCGCTCGCCGCGCCTCACTCGTCCCGAACCAACCCGCAGCGGGAGTCGCCAGACCCGTGGGCTGCCCAACTGACGTCGTGAACCGAGACCGCCTCCGGCGGCCGATCCGTCTAAGACCCAGAAACACCGGCGGGTGGAGTGTGCTGGCGCATGTCGGGTGTGCTGGGTGGAATGTAGACTTGAACTGTCTTGCCAGTGCGCATCGCCTGCTCACGAGCAACGTCAATGTTGTGCTGTATAGCGGCAGCTCGTTCTGTGTAGGATTGTGGAATGAAGTTAGGTTGGTTGTTCATAAAGGGAGGTTTATTACTTTATCGAAATTCGATGGAGTTTAGAGAGTCGCCAGCTTGGACTCAGCCGTCGCCAGTCGCACACGTAAGGATTTAAGCTCGGCTACTAGGATAGGAACCAGCGCGGTGTCAGAGCGCATCCAACCACGTCCGGTCTTCGGGTCAAAGTCAGGTTTATCGTCGCCAGGCGTGACAGCACCAATACGTGCCAACTCCGGTGCAGCGAGGAACTCTTCTTGTGCAATGAAGCCAATAATGTTTTTGGAATCATTATCAGTGCCCTCTTTCCAATCGAACCAGCGTGGACGCAGCGCGTCGATGATTGGGCCGGAATCGGTGCCGGTGTAGTCGCGCACGTTCTTCTTTAGGCGGGCATCGCTGCTTGTGTTGTAGGCGACGGCGTCGGTCGTGCCGACGCGAGAAATCGAGCCGATTTCGGTCCCGTCTCCCTTGCGGAAAGCGGCGAGTTTCGCGCCAGAAACGTCGTTTAGGTTTCGGATGGAAAACCCGTATGCGGGGCCGGTGAAGGCCACGCCAAGCATTGAGTTCGTCAAGCCGAACGACTCGCCGCCAGCCATGATGAAATCGGAAGCGGTAGCGGTGCCCGTGACGGCGAGGCCGGTGGACGAAACGGTCGTAATTGGGACGCTGTTGATATTGTCCTGAATCACGCGCCCGGTCGGAGCGAATCGGAACAGCGAGTAGCCGCTGCCGCCAAAGTTCGAGCCCGTGTCATTATTGACACCGATAAAATAGTCGCCCCCGCCATTTGTGTATTTCGTGATCGAGCGATTCGCCGGGGTGGTCGATACGATGTCCACCGTACCGAGAGCAGCGGAGGAGGTGATCGAGCCCGACGCCGTGACCCCGCCCGTGACGGCGAGGCCGGTTGAGGTGAAATTCCCCACCACCGTGCCCGATGAATAGACCGCAAGCCCTGCATTGGTAACGGACAGATGCCGCGAAAAACTTTGATTGGAGACAGTCCATTCGCCGGTCGTGCGCGAAACCAAAAACCATTGCTGGCCCGAACCGCCGCTTGAGGTCTGCCGCAGCACGGCGTCTGCGCCGGTTACGGTTTGCAGGATGTCGCCGTTCGTCGCGCTGATCGCGCCCGTGACGGCGAGGCCGTCCTGGTCGATGCTCGCACGCAGCGTGGTCGCCTGCGTGTTCGTCGTCTTGTTGTTGTCGAAGAAAAAACCGATGGGATAACCCGTGCCTCCCCCGGCATCATACTGCCCAATGTAAGCAACCTGATGGTCGGTTGAGGACCCGGTGAATCGGCGCATGTCCAAACCGTAAGAGCTAGCACCAGACGCAAAGCTCGTAATCTGTGCCCCGATGGCCGAGCCGCCACTGAACGGGAAGCCGGTGAGTGCCGTAGCGCTGCTGCCCGTGACCGTGAGTCCGGTGTCAGTGATTCGCGCCCGCTCGTTCGCGCCGCCCGTCTCGAAAACAAATATCCCACCAGCAGAACTTGCACGAAAATAGTTTGGATTAGCGCGAGTAAACTCAATTAAATAACCAACACCAAGTCCACCGACAGTAATGCTATCTCCACCAATAGTTGCACGAACACCACCTGTAACTGTTAGTGTGCCGCCAATCGGCGTAATGTTATTCAGCGACGCATTCACCACGTTCGGTGCAATCGTCACACCAAGCAGCGACTCTGCAAACACGTTAGACGCACCACCCGAACTGCCGCCACCCGCACCTGTGCCACCGGTCTCAACCGTAACTGACTGGGCGTTATTACCCACGTCCGTACAGCTACGAACAGCCGCGGTCCGTGCGACTTCCGCATACGTGTCAAACGGATAGATGCTCGTGAACGGGGCGTTGAAGATATTGTCTACGGCATCCGCCAGATTCGTGTATTGGAACTCGCCCTCCTGTAGCCAGAGTCCGCCCTTAATACCAATGAGCCACCGTTGCACAGAAGCGTTGCCAGGTGCTGCCATTACAACACTCGCAACGCCGTTCCACCACGTATTACAAACAAACGCGGTACTGGCAGCAGGCAGTGCAGGAGACGAGGCCGTACTAGGATTGATACGCGTAAAGGAAGCCGGCGTCTGTGCCGCAATCTGTAACTCGTGTATGTTGGCGCCACCGTGCCAGTTTACACTTGGTGAACGCATGACGCCAGCACGCTTCGCAAACGTCATCCCACCAGCGTTAGGCGCCACTTCGACGTTCGACTGGTTCGTCGCGTACGCTCGCTCCAGCAACGAGCTGCTCGCCATCATCGGTGCACTATGTACGTTGCGTGGTCCAGCTGCTCCATCGAGGAACGTGGTAACACCGCCAACTCGCTTCACCATTACGAATCCAAGGTGCGCCACACCTTGATTCATGAAGAAGTTGGCGGTGCCCACTTGCACAACGCCATTTACGTCATAACCAATGTACCGAATATAAGTCCCGTCCGCCACCAGTCCAAGACCAGCAAGAGCAAAGTCTGTTTGAGGAAAGCTCACCATTGCCTCATCGAACGGCATACCGGGTGCGAACAGTTCAGTAAAGAACATGTTCTGTGCAGCTGTGATGCGCAGCGTCGTGTCATTCAACGCCTGCAACTCGAGCGTGTCCGTCGTCTTACCGACGCCCGTATTCAGTGCCGCGCCGCCAATCAGTGCCAGAGCGTCATTCAAATCACTCTGGTCAGTAATATCGCCACTGATTAGTCCCCAGTCTGCTGAGCCGGGCAGACCACCACCGTTGCCGGTGTTGAAGAAGATAATCTTTTGACGACGGCTCATCTTAGAACTCGTTCACCCAAAGGTCAAAGAAGCATTGCGAGTTAAGGTTGCCAAGGTTCAGCCACGCGATAAGATTCGCGCCGTTAAGGGCGTACACATCGGAGTGAGTGATCGTGCGCGCAGACCGTTCGACCTTTAACTTGGTGGTCTTACAGTTTGCGGACATCGCCAGCTCTCGTGCGAAGGCTTCGCTTGCCGCGTCGGCCAGGTTCGTGGTCGCACTGAAGAGCTCTCCATGTACGTGGGCTGGCGGCTCACTCAGAGGGTTGAGCCCATTTGTGAAGATGATCTCAAGATTATACGCGCCGCTTGCCGCAGCAAACACGTGTTTAATCGGTAGCTGAAAGTCGCCACCCGGTAGGAGAAGCGGCTGGTTAACAATAATTTGTGTAGCAATCATAGAGTGATATGGTCCATGTGTGGCAAGTCATACGGGACATCCGCAAACTCGTCTTTGATTTTGAACCGTTGTGGTTTTGGGTTGGGCGGAACTACGTACTTGAAACCGTTAAATGCGTTGAGCCGGTAAAAGTTCTCCATCATATGGTCGTCTTTGTCAACCGGCTTGTTTTCTTTGTCGAAGAAATACTTCTTGATCTCGCGTATAAAATTAACACAGTGTGGCATTACAAAGATACGCTTCTTCTTCCAAACTTCCTGCGCTGAGATGATACCGTCAGTCTTATCCTTACTTGCGCGTATCACGTTTAGTCCGTATTCGTAGAGCGTATGCACCCAAGCGTATCCGGTATCTGGGTTTTCAATCCACGCGCACGGATCGCACAGCTCGCCCTCTAGTCGCAGCTTATAGCGGCGGAGTTGGATTTTTTGTGCAACTTCCGAGATGAGAAGTTTTTCGAAGATTTCGTCAAAAATATATATCGTGCCGTCGGGCGCAGTCGCCACAAAAAGAACAGCGTGTGGCGTCTGTGGGTGTGGGTCAAGGGCATAAATACTGGAGTAAGAAATTGGTGGAGTGCGAGCATCCTTCCACTCGGGAGAGGGAAGGTAATCGTGAGGCCACACATGCGTGCCCTCGTTAAAGTGGCCGTAAACGCGTCTGCCGTGTGAAAGCGGCTTACCGTCCCGGCGACAGCTAAGTTCGTCAGGCGACAGCTGCGACAGGTAGTCTTGCTTATCCTGTTCGCTCAAGAGCGGATTGTCGTCCATGCTCGCCTCAAACATGAAAAAGCGCTCGGGGTCGCGCTTCACTTGGTCCTGCATCGTATCATACATCCAAGGGAAGCCGAGTGCAGTGAGGAGCCACCAGTACTTACCACCTCTATCAATTAGACCGCGGGAGACAGCTAACCAAAGCTCCTCCATAATAGGCTCGTCGACGTGTATGAAATCCCAGTCTGACGATTCAAAGCTGCGCGGGTTGTTAAGGAACGACTTAACCGTATCAAACATAAGTGAGGATTCCCGCTCAACGCCACCGATCTTATTGCGGGTGGTAATCGAATTGATTACGCCCTTCGCCATCTTTGTGGTGGAGTGGATCTTCGACTTGGGGATGTACTCAAAGAACTTGCCAGGCCTGTCTTTACTCTCCGAATTGGTAAAGATGTCGTGGACTTTGTCCCAGTCTTCCGAGAGTATCAAGCCTTTAATGCCGTAGTCGGGGATACCTTTCGTGCGGAGCTCGTGCCCGACCGGGAAGAACGGCCGTTCACCGAGAGCCCAACTAATGTCTTCGACGACGCCAATCGTACTTTTGCCGAAACGATTACCGCAAAATCCGCCTCTACCTTTCTTGTCGCCATGGTAAAAGAACTCAAACTGTTTGGTGTGCGGTATAAAGAGTTCAAGCGCCCGGTCCCGGTAGGCTTCCTCTTTTAAGTTAAGCAGGCGCAACCGTTCTGCTTTTAGTTGCGCTAACTCTTGTTCCACCAGTTGGAGCTCTTGGGCGTCTTGCACTTTATCGAATTTCGATGGAGTCTAAAGGAATGAGGTCGAGAACAGTAACGCGGAGGCTCCCGTTATTGCGCCTGCGGCGCCAGTTACTTAAGGGACCCCAGTAGTTTTTGGCGCTTTTCCTCAAGTAGCTGAATACGTTTGTCAGTCATATTATACCTGCGGTCCAGCTCGTCGTTCGTAACCGTCGTGTTGATATTCGCGTTAATGTTCTGCGTGGTCTGTAGCGGCTTGCCGAAGTTACGGTCCAGGACCTCAGTCGAAACATTATTCTTGATTTTGTCGTCGCCGTTGCGCAACAAGTGCATCTTGGTATCAATGGCCAGGTTTACGGCAGCCGCCAGACGCTTCTCGTGGTTCATACCAAGCGCAATCTGAATCTGGTTGGAGAGCTCACTAATACGCGGCGAGCGCTTATACAGTTCGATCTCCTCCGGCAGTAGGCCGAACAGCTCAGCTACTAATTCGTTCGGCAGTCCAATGGCAAAGCAGATCGCACAATAACTAATTGTGTCGTGCCCGGCCACGCTTAGTAGCTTAAGCAGATTTGCGTACTGTGGTTGGCCAGCCTGTTTCTGTAATTCTGCCACCATGAAAAAGCTTTCCTAGTGTTGATTTGGCTCTCGCCAAGTGTTGAGGCTCCAACTTAACCGACCGCTTAACGCCAGTGCTGACAGTTGCCAGTTCGTGGGAGAGCGGTGCTGAGATTACTGGCTGCTGGTCCTTCATTTAAGCGCATAGTATATCAGATTGAAAAGCCTAGTTCAAGAACAATCTTTCACAATCCTTCACTTATGGCCCTCTTTTCGCACTTCTGGCGAGTGGTCGCACTAGGTCGATTTTTTGTGAAAAAATGCTCCATCGTTAATATATACCTAATTACCCTTCCCTGGGGGAAGGGTACCCCTTTTGCGACGATAGTCGCGCTAAATCGGCTCGATGCCTTGAAGAAGTTGCGAACCATTCTCAACTAGATCACAAATGAAAACCCCCGCAAGTTGTTAGGCTTGCGAGGGTTGCGGGTTGTCAGCTTGCGCCGTGGTTAAATGTCGCTGAAGTCCTGCGTGACCGCTTCGCTTGTGACGTTGTTATCCTCCCAGTATTTTGCGAGGGATTGCGCCTTGCCGTCAATGGTGATGACGATTGAAGCAGCTGCCTTGCCTGCGGCGCTCGCATTGCCCGCGTCCATTGCTTGGAAAAGCAATGTCAGCTTTTTCTCATCATAGCCCGCGTCAATGGCGCGGATTGCGAGGCGTGCGAGGAAAAGGCAAAACGAGGCTTTGCCAAAGCCGTTAGAGACGAGGATTGCGCCAGCCTTGTCAGCCTGCATTTGCGAGGCCAGCGAGGTTGCGGTTGAAGATGCTCCCTTATAGGAGCAAGCGTATGTTTTCGTTGTCATTTGTTTTTTGTGGTTTGTTTCGCTGGCTGGAATTGGCCAGCGACTAGAATCATTCACAACGGCAGCGACATGGCGAGATTTATTTGAAAAATGTTTTCATGCCAACTCCGTGTAAAATTGTTGTAAAATGTGAGAACTGGCGTTGCATTAGACAATCTAATGCGAGGCATTTGTCAGGCTAATACTGGACTCCCAACCATAACGTGGTCGCGCCAGGAGTTAACCGATACGTTCGTTTGCTGAAGGAAGCGATAGACTTTATTGAATTTCGATAGAGTAAGATAGCGATGATTTTATTTAATGTACTACTACTACTACTACTATTAAATAACATATTTTTTCTGAGCGATCATCTCTCTAACAATAGGTCAATCTGTATAGTCCTATATATTATTTTTTTTTAACTATACACATACCTATAGTAGTAGTAGTAGTAGTAGGAGGAGAAAGCCGACAAATTAGTGCGAGCAGATTAAGCACGCACAATAGGAGTGACAAATAAACTAAAGAGGTAACAAATAAGATTGTGATAGATTGTTCTCGAACAAAGCATAAAATAATATATAATGCTATCATGGAAAACCCACAAGCTGGCGAGCAGACGCACAATGCAGGTCCATACGATGACAATGGACTACCTGTAGTTATATGGCGAGAGAGCAAACGAGGCGCACAGCGTCAACAAGCAGCGTATGGTTTAGCCGATGCGCTACGCAAGTTAAAGGTAGGAGATGTAATACCGCTTGGTAATTTCAAGCGTTCAAGTGTGCCTTCAAGTGCAAGGCAGCTCAACATTATTGTTGAGACGAAGAAAGGTTATGATGGTAATGTGTATATTAGGAGGATCTCATGACTGAGAAAGAAATAATGTTTAAGTATTATGCTTGGGAACGTAGGTTGCCCGAGCACTTTGAACCTGCTTGGGAGTATGACCAAGTGCAATATCCACGAACTGGCGCTGAGCTTGTGTTTGATGAGACGCGTGACTATACGCAGGAAGAGTACGATAGGCTGCACATCTTTGACCAACGCAGGTATATCGTAAGTGGTAAAAGAGTTAAAAGACAAGCAGTTGAAGTAGTTACACAGCCTGTTGCACAAGCGCTCGAACTCACGGCTGGCGAACTGCCTGTTAAAGGATTAAGTCCTAGCACGATCATAGGATCACTAGTGGTTGATAAGCCTGTAGTTATACCTAAGGGTGTAGCACATACGAGTTTATATACTGCGGCACGCAACAAAGGTATAAAGATAATGATTAGACGAAATGGTGAGGACTTTGTAATACAAAAATACAATTAAATATGAATACGGAATTAACAATGCAAGGTTTAAACAGTGTGTTAGGTAATTTACTTGAACGAGCATTATTAGAATGTACGGAACACGATTTTCCAGTTTGTCTTTGTGTTAAAGACCAATACGGTAAATATGTAGAACAATTTATTCAGTATTATGGACTGATTGAAACAGATGCTGGCGAGGTTAAGTTTATATTAAGTGCAGAAAACGGAAAAGAACTTGTAGAGTATTTAGAAGATAGACGTACGTTGGTTTTAAAAGCCAGTAGTAAAAAACCATACTGTCTTGTTTGTAAGGACAATGGTAATGTGCTTGAGGTTATGTTTGATAGTAAAGAACATGCAGTTAATTATCTTGTAGGTTTAATGAGAATAGAGTTATTAGAAGAAGGCTGGTGTAAGAGCTGGGAGTTAAGAGAGGGTAAGAAGGAGGACTTCATCGAATTTCGATAAAGTAATGGGGTCACAAGCTCACAAAACCAGTGATACGTTGTTATAGGTTTCTAAAGATTGTTGTTGACTTTTGATAGGGTTTATGCTAGGCTTCCCCCGATTTGGCCACATCTGGTCAATCGTCAAAAACCAACCAACAATAAAGGATAACCTAGGTTATGAAACGTATATACGCAGTAAAAGATATGAGCACACTTCACATTGTGGGCTTATTTGAACAGCAGGCACATGCCGTGTCTTCTATTAGCATCTCGTGCGTGAACATGACACGCGACGAGCAAACCTTATTCCGTAATAGGCATCAGGTCATAGTCATGGAGTTAAACACTGAACCTACGCACCTCTAATTGTTATGCACTACGTCGTTGGACCTGCTTACGGCAGAGACTATCTCAAGAGCACGGACGCGATTGCTGCGTTCGTTAAGGGTGTGGACTTCAAGAACCATACTTACACACAACCCGGTCGCTACATGAGCGTGCGTGACCTTAAAGCTGGCGACACTGTAGAAATACGGTTTCGCAACCTTCAACGCGCAACGCTTATGACGTGCGAGTCAGCGCAGGCTGCACACAACAACATCAAAGATCAACCGGCTGCGCAGCAGCCACAAGCGGGAGCCTCACGTGAACTTTGAAGAAGGCCTCAGAGTAATACTGTTAGTTATCATCGTCTGTTGGTTGTTTCGCGATAAACCCTCAAACTACATAAAGTAATGGAACCCTCACACAAATCACCAGAAGTAGAGCGTAAGTTGCAAGAGGTCATTGGTGCAGACCGGCGCTCTACCATACGAGCTGACAAATGCATACCAAAGCCCTTTGGTTGTGGTGGACCTGCTACCACGTTTAAGGATGAGCTGTCACAACGTGAGTTTGCCATCTCTGGTTTGTGTCAGGTGTGTCAGGACAAGTTCTTCGGCCCGTAACGCCGTAGGCACCACGTCTTAACCGCTCCAATTGTATGATTGAGAATCGTACAGCAATACGAGGCAAGTCAGAGGACATGCCTGATAACATGATTCGCTGGTCACGTGAGTGGCTGCACGCTCGTTTAGGATATGCTCCAACAAACGCGTTCACTGAGCGCGTTGCGATGGAGATTGAACGTTATGGTAGTGTAATTGTAATAATCCCTAGGGAAGAACAACATGATTGACAAACAAGCTATATTCAACGCAGTTGTGGCGCATAGTCGCGCTCAACCTCGCAAGGCAATGGAAGGTGCAAGGTGTCGCTATCGCACGACGGAAGGTAACAAGTGTTTCATCGGGGCTTTGGTCCCGGATGAATTGTACGACGCGTGTATGGAGAGCGGACAGATTATGTCAGCGTTCGTTTATCGTACTGAGCTTGACATAACGACCACAGCGAATCGTAAGGCCCATCAGGTCATCACGAAGATGTACGGCGAGCTGGACGATAAAGAGTGGGATTTGTTAAAGCAACTCCAGCGCACACACGATGCGTACAACGTTGAGGAATGGGAGCGCGAGCACAGGCGCGTTGCTCACACATTCAAGCTGGTTTACACGCCACCGCAAGAGTAACGTCAAACCTATCAACCGTAACGCGCGTAGCGCACCACGTCCGTACTTGTACGTTGGTGGTTGGTAGGTTAGCCGTTGCACTCGCTGGCGCGCAACGCGCCAAGAGGTTAGTAACAATAACAATAGAAAGGTTAGACCTATGAAAATGTATCCCGGACAGGTAGAAACATTAGCCCGCGAGACTCGTCCAAGTGCTAAGATTTGGAACGCGCTCAGCGATGTGTATTGGTTGCTGACGCTCGGTCAACTGACGGTTAACGATAGACGACACCAGCTTGGGGACGAAAACGGTTTCGAGTTCAGCGCGAAGTTCAAAGTCGAATATCACAATGGTAAGCGGAAGCTTCGCGCAGTCATTACGCCTAAGCAGAGCGGACATTACTATACCAATCTTACGCGCTGGCGCTGGTTCGCACTGGAGCCCAAGCTGCGTGGAGAAGAGGTTGAGTCCATTCTCTAACCGTAACTCGCGTAGCGAACGCCACCGCGTGTGTTCACGCTCTTAACAGCCGTCCACTTAATTGTGGGCGGCTTTTTAGTTATG
>Ga0315910_10000341_pt1 | contig 48218 bp, 33 predicted proteins | sample EdamamesoilMG_FD_204470 | JGI IMG/M metagenome (GOLD analysis project Ga0315910, IMG submission 204470) | Garden soil microbial communities collected in Santa Monica, California, United States - Edamame soil | ecosystem: Environmental > Terrestrial > Soil > Garden | place: USA: California... | reverse complement strand
AATGGAGTAAAGATTAAATTACCCCCTTTATCACTTGAGAATCGATATAGAGTCTGTAAAGTGAATAATCTGCAAAACAACTATTGACATAGTAGAGATTAGTTCTATTATCGATTAGGCAATGCGGAAAACCGCGCAATTGTGAGACTTGCCAACAACCCGTATCCGACAACGGATCGGCAAAAAATAAAAAACGAAATGAAAAAACTTAGAGTTACAGCGGTTGCAGCAATCCTCGCAATCGGATTGAGTCGGTCAGTTGCCGAAGCGCAAAGCCAGGAAGCTGACGTCAAAGCGTTGCTGCAACGCATTGAGGACCTGGAGCAGAAGGTAAAGATTTTGGATCGCAAACGCGAACTGGATGGCGAGGCCGCCACGGAAAAGACAAAGACTACACCGATTGTCTCGTTGGGCGCGGGTGGGCTTGCGGTTCGCACCGCCGACACAAATTTTGTGCTTCGGCTTCGCGGTTACATCCAAGCCGACGGGCGTTTCTACCCCGACGACGATTCTCCGACTGGGTCACGTAACGACACTTTCCTGCTGCGCCGCGTGCGGCCGATTTTTGAGGGCACAGTGTTCGACAAATTCGATTACCGCCTCATGCTGGATTTTCCCTCCGGTTCGCCTTCGACTGCCGGCAACAATGCTTACGTGCAGGACGCGTATGTGAACTATCGACCATTCTCTGAACTGCAGTTCCAGATCGGTAAGTTCAAAGAGCCGGTGGGCCTTGAACGCCTGCAATCCGGCGCGAACCTGCTGTTCATCGAACGTGGGTATCCGACGCAATTGGTGCCGAACCGCGATGTCGGGGCACAGCTGCAGGGTGATCTGTTCGGCGGTTGGTTGAATTATGCCGCCGGTATTTTCAATGGTGTGGCCAATGGTGGCAGTGGAGACAATGAGCAGGCAGACGATGACAAGGATTTCGCCGGCCGGCTGTTCGCGACGCCATTCGTAAAATCTGACAACGACTGGCTGCGCGGCTTGGGTCTTGGTGTGGCTGGGACCGTTGGCGACCAACAAGGTGCGCTGCGGTCGTTCGTCACGCCTGGGCAGCAGACATTTTTCTCCTACATCACCGGGGCCGGCACGTTGGCCGCGCCAAATGTGACGGCCGATGGCGATATCTGGCGCATCTCACCACAGGCTTATTACTACAAAGGTCCGTTCGGTATCTTCGGCGAATATGTCATCGCGTCTCAAGATGTGCGCCGCAGTGCTGGCGCATCAACCTTCGAGACCTTGCGTAACACCGGCTGGCAGGTGGCGGCATCGTGGTTTGTGACCGGCGAAGACAATTCGTTCAAGGCTGTCACACCGCGTAAGCCATTCACGTGGGGTGGGGAAGGATTTGGTGCGCTGGAACTCACAGTGCGCTATGGCCAGCTCGACGTGGATGATGATACATTCCCGCTGTATGCCAACCCGGCGACTTCCGCCAGCAAAGCCTCGTCATGGGGCGTGGGCGCGAACTGGCATCTCAACCGCAACATCAAACTTTCCCTGAACTACGAACAAACTGAATTCGATGGCGGGACTTCCGCGTTTCTCGAGAACGGGGAGAAAGCGGTGCTGACCCGTGCGCAATTCTCATTCTAAAGATCTCAACACATTAACCATCATGAAAATCCAAGCTACCATCAAGCGCCTGACGATTCTCGCGGCGACCGCCGGACTGGCAGTCAGTGTATCTGCCAAGGAAATCAAGCTGCTCAACGTTTCCTACGACCCTACACGTGAACTCTACGTCGAGTTCAATGCGGCGTTTGCGAAGCATTGGAAGGAAAAGACCGGTGACACGGTGACGATCCAGCAATCACACGGCGGCTCCAGCAAACAGGCCCGCGCAGTCATCGATGGTCTGTCTGCGGACGTTGTCACTTTGGCGCTCGCTTTTGACGTGGACGCCATTGCAGAGAAGGCCAAATTGCTGCCGTCGGACTGGCAGGGTCGTTTGCCGAACAACAGCTCGCCTTACATCTCGACCTTGGGTTTCCTTGTGCGCAAAGGAAATCCCAAGGGTATCAAGGATTGGCCGGACTTGGTCAAGCCAGGGATCTCAGTTGTCACGCCGAATCCGAAAACATCCGGCGTGGCGCGCTGGAATTATCTCGCCGCATGGGGCTATGCACTCAAGGCCAACAACAACGACCAGGCCAAGGCGCAGGAATTCATCGCCAAGCTTTTCAAAAACGTTCCTGTGCTCGACACCGGCGCCCGCGGCGCCACCACCACGTTTATCGACAAGGGTATCGGCGATGTTCTAATCAACTGGGAGAACGAATTGCTGCTGGTGACCAAGAAGATCAATCCCGGTGAATATGAGATAATCGTGCCTTCCGTCAGCATCCTAGCTGAGCCCACGGTCGCGGTCGTGGAAAAGAATGCTAAACGCAAAGGGACGACCGATGTGGCGAAGGCTTACCTCGATTATCTATATTCAACGGAAGGGCAGGAGATCGCAGCCAAGAATTTCTATCGCCCTAGTGATAAGGCTACCTCCGCCAAGTATGCCGACACGTTCCCGAAGCTTGAGCTGTTCACGATTGCAGACGTATTCGGTGGTTGGCAAAAGGCGCACAAGGCGCACTTCACCGACGGCGCTTCCTTCGATCAGATCTACAAACCGTAAGTGCGGTTTGTTCCTCCGGGTGGCAGTGGTTCGGGGGTTCCGCTGCCACCTCCTTTGTCAACAATCTTGAAACTGACCATGAGCACCGCGACCATCAAGCGCACTATGACGAATCAACATCCAGCGCATCGTCGGTCGTTGAGCGAAACGCTCGCACCGATCGACAGACTGGCTGCCACTTCGGTCAACCTGGTTGCGAATCATGATCTGCGTTTCTCCAGCGGCGGTGAATCCTATACCCTGCCGCGCTACATCTTCATCGGACCGCAGGATGGGGGTCGCCCGTTACGCATCGCCATTTTTGCCGGCGTGCACGGCGATGAATCCGAAGGTATCCAGGCGGCGGTGGGATTTGTAAGGCTGCTTGAATCAAAGCCTGAGCTTGCCCGCGGTTATTCGCTGACGATTTATCCCATCTGCAATCCGACAGGCTTCGAGGATGACACGCGTCATTCGCGCGGCGGCAAGGATTTGAACCGCGAGTTCTGGCGTAACTCAACCGAGCCGGAAGTGCGCCTGCTGGAAGCCGAACTTACGTCGCGCGCGTTCGACGGTCTTATCGCGCTGCACACGGATGATACCAGCGAAGGATTCTACGGCATCGTGCAGGGCGCGACCTTGACCAAGCATCTGATAGAGCCGGCACTGGTAGCTGCGGAGAAAATTATGGCGCGCGACGGGCGCGCGATCATTGACGGCTTTCATGCGCGGAACGGCATCATCACCGATTGCTACGAAGGTGTGCTGGCCGCGCCGCCAGGCGCACGACCGAGGCCGTTCGAGATCATCCTGGAAACTCCCAAAACCCCGCCCGCCTTTGTGAAGGAAGCCGCCATTGTCGCCGCGCTGCAATCCATCCTGCACGAATACCGCGAGTTCATTGCCTACGCCTCCGACATCTGAATCGCCATGACGTCCGTGAAATCCATCCAACCCAAACGCGCCGGCCAACGACGGTCGCGTCGCGAGTCCGAGCGCCTGCTGAACTATTTTGACTCCGTTGCCACCAGTTCGCGTCATATGCTGAGCCGGGCGGTCAAGAAGTTTGAAGTTGTCGGAGAAGAATGTGGCATCCCACGATTTCTTTGGGCCGGCCCGGCTGCTGGGCATGAAACGTTTCGCCTGGGCATTTTTGCGACGCTGAATGGCGATGAACCAGAAGGCGCCTTTGCACTCACGCGTTTTGTGTCGGCGCTGGAGCAAACGCCCGAGCTCGCCCGCGGTTACGCGCTGTCGCTTTATCCGCTGTGCAATCCCACCGGCTTTGAAGATGGCACCCGGCTTTCGCGCGTCGGGCATGCGCTGAACCGGCTGTTCTGGACGGAGTCGGAGGCGCCGGAGGTCCGTTTCCTGGAATCAGAAATCTGGATGCAGGCGTTTCACGGCATCATCAATCTGCGCAGTGATGCCGAGAGCGATGGGATGTATGGTTTCGCTTCGGGGGCTGTCCATTCCGAGACCTTGCTTGAACCGGCATTGCGCGCGGCCCAGGCCTATCTGCCACTGAATCGCGCGCGTCAGATCGAAGGCATTCCCGCGCGGCGCGGGATGGTTTATGCCGGCATTTACAACGCCCGCGAAGGCGCGTTGCGCGCCGTGCCGGGTTTGAACCAGCCGCCGTTTGAGATCATGCTTGCTACTCCACGTAAGGCGCCGGTTCATTTGCAGGTCGAAGCGATGACCGTTGCGCTCGCCAGCATGCTCGGTGAATTCCGGACCCTCCAGGCTGTCGGGTTGAATCTCTGAACCAGGCATCACCATGATTAACATCATCACCTCTTCCGTCACGCCGGTCGAAACGCCAGTTTCATCCCGTTTCAACATTGCGGAATGGCTGGCGACTTTGAAACGCCTGGCTGCGAATTCGACAAACTTGATCGGCAGCACGCTCGGTCATTTCGAGCGCAACGGCCGGCGCTACGAGATACCGCGCTACGTGTTCGTCGGTCCGCAGCGCGGTGATGTGCCGATTCCCATCGGCATCTTCGCCGGCATTTACGGCAACGAGGTGGAAGGAGTCCGGGCGCTGGCAAGATTCGTCCAGTTGCTCGAAGCCCATCCAGAATTGGCGGCAGGCTATTGCCTGTTCTTTTACCCGGCCTGCAATCCAAGCGGACTCGAGGCTGGCACCGCGCTGACCGCAAACAGAAAGGATTTGAATCTGGAGTTGCTGCGCAGTTCAGATGAACCCGAAGCGCGACTTCTCCAAGCGGAACTGGCCGCGCAGAAGCTTGAAGGCATCATCCGGCTGCATACCGATGCAGACAGTCATGCGTTTCACGGGCTCGTTCGGGGCGAGACGCTGACAAAACAGTTTCTCAATCCCGCTCTCGTTGCCGCTGCCCAATTGCTTCGGGCAGACGAGCGTTCGCACATCGCTGACTTCCGGGCCCGGGACGTGAGTTATGATCACTACGAAGGCAGCTCGCTTGATCCAGTCCAGCAGCCGGTTCGACCCTTTGAAGTGATTCTTAAGACTCCCGGCCAGTCACCGGCGTATTTGCGCGAGTGGGCGTTGGTCGTCGCGTTACGTTCCCTCCTCCTGGAGTACCGGCAATTCATCGCCCACGCGCGTAATCTTTGAACTTAATTCACGTATCATTGCAAAAGAAATCCCATGGCTCGCATCTTCAACGACGTCACGGAAACCATCGGTAACACGCCGCTTGTCCGGCTCAATCGTACCGCCAGGAAACATGGGGCCGTTGCCGACGTCTTGCTAAAGCTGGAGTTCTTCAACCCGCTTTCCAGCGTCAAGGATCGCATCGGTATGGCGATGGTGGATGACGCGTTCAAGTCCGGTCGCATCAATCAGGACACAGTATTGATCGAGCCGACTAGTGGTAACACCGGCATTGCACTGGCGTTTGTCGCTGCGGCCCGGGGCTTGAAACTGGTCCTCACCATGCCCGAAACGATGAGTCTGGAGCGCCGCAAGTTGCTCAAGATTCTTGGCGCGAAACTGGTGCTTACCGAAGGCGCGAAAGGAATGAAAGGCGCGATCGCCCGGGCGGAGGAACTCAAACAGCAGATTCCCAACAGCGTCATCCTGCAACAGTTCTCGAACCCATCGAACCCGGGGGTTCATCGGCGGACCACCGCGGAGGAGATCTGGCGCGATACCGATGGCAAGGTGGATTACGTTGTCGCCGGTGTGGGGACCGGCGGGACCATCACTGGAGTTGCGGAAGTGATCAAGGGCCGCAAGCCAGATTTCAAAGCCATTGCAGTCGAGCCGGTCAAATCCCCGGTGATTTCGGGTGGTCAACCTGGCCCGCATAGATTGCAGGGCATCGGCGCGGGATTTATTCCCGATAATCTCAATACCAAGATTGTGGACGAAGTCATCAAAGTGGACGAAACCGACTCTGGCCCGATTTCGAAAGAGGTCAATCAGCTTGACGGCATTCCCGTGGGTATTTCGAGCGGTGCGATCATCTGGGCAGCGTTGCAGGTGGCAAAGCGACCTGAGAATGTGGGCAAGCAGATCGTTGCCATCGCGCCCTCGGCCAACGAGCGCTATCTGAGTTCGTGGTTGTTTGCCGATATCAGCACTGATAGTGATGTCATAACGAATTGAATGGCGATCGCATCCACAATTCATCACCGCATGACATTTGAAGGCTCCTTGATCACTGAGGGCAAAATTGAGTTTCCAGGTTACACAATGCTACGAGAGATGAATCCGTCGCTGCCGGTAGAGCCGGAATTTCAAGTCGCAAGAGCGGCGATGGCTTGACGCAAGCAACGATCAAAAGCCGGGCACTCAGGAAGCTGCGCCGGGAATTCCGGCTGCAACCACTCCACACAAACGCCGAGCCGTTGTGTTGTGTGCAGCGAACTGGAAGCACGGCCCGATCATCTGAGATCAAACACGCCGGTCGGATCAGGAAAAGTCAGTCACAACTGATTCTGGTGTTGTGTGGCGAACCAATGAAAAGCTAGTCTTTACGCGCACTGTGCATGGCAGAAAAACGATTCAACGTGCTTCCGGGATTTGGTCTCACGATGGGCTTCACGCTCTTTTACTTGAGCGCGCTCGTCCTGATTCCCGTCGGCGGACTTGTGATCCGAACGCTGGGAATGTCGTGGGAGCAGTTCTGGGAATTGGCCACCACTGAACGCGCGTTGGCGGCGTACAAACTTACTTTTGGCACGGCGTTCATCGCCGCGCTGGCCAATGCGATCTTCGGTACTCTGCTGGCGTGGGTGCTCACGCGGTATGAATTTCCGGGCCGCCGCATCATTGACGCCATGGTGGATTTCCCGTTCGCGCTGCCGACCGCAGTGGCCGGGCTGACGTTGGCCAACATGTTCGCGGCGAATGGCTGGCTGGGAAAATATCTTGTGCCCCTCGGCATCAAAGGCGCGTTCACGCCGCTGGGCATCATCATCGCGCTGACATTTGTGGGCATGCCTTTCGTGGTCCGCACATTGCAACCAGTGCTGGAGAGTTTCGAGCGCGAAGTCGAAGAATCGGCCGCCACGCTGGGGGCCGGGCGGTTGCGGACCTTTCTTACCATCATAGCGCCGACATTGTTGCCGCCGGTCATCACGGGCTTTGCGCTGGCCTTCGCCCGGGCCATCGGTGAATACGGCAGCATCGTTTTTATCTCGGGCAATCTTCCCTTCAAGACGGAGATCGCGCCTTACTTGATCGTGATGCGGCTGGAGGAATACGATTACGCCGGGGCGATCGCGCTGGCGGTGGTGCTGTTGATCATCTCGTTTGTATTGCTGGCGCTGATCAACGTGTTGGAGCAGTGGGCGAGCAAATTTGTCAAAGGCTGACATGGCTGGGACCGTCAAACGCAATCACACTGCCGCTCACGCTAAATCTCAGCGGGGGACGGAAGAGCCGCCATTGGCCAGGTGGACGCTCATCACCATCGCGTTGCTTTTCTGTCTCGTGTTTCTGTTCCTGCCGCTGGCCAATGTCTTTGCACAGGCGTTTTCGAAGGGGTGGGAGGTTTACTGGAGTGCGTTGACGCACCCGGATTCCTGGGCAGCCATCAAGCTAACGTTGCTGGTGGCGGCCATCAGCGTGCCGCTGAACGTTGTCTTCGGTCTGGCGGCGGCGTGGGCAATTGCAAAGTTCGAGTTCCGCGGCAAGGCCCTGCTGATTACCGTGATCGATCTGCCGTTCTCGGTCTCGCCGGTGGTCGCCGGTTTGATGTTCGTGGTGTTGTTTGGCCTGCAAGGTTTCTTCGGTGGTTGGCTGAACGATCACGACATCAAGATCATATTCGCCGTGCCCGGCATCGTGCTTGCCACTGTGTTCATTACATTCCCGTTCGTGGCGCGCGAGTTGATCCCCATCATGCAAGCCGCAGGCAGCGATCAGGAACAGGCCGCGCTGACGATGGGGGCAAACGGTTGGCAGACGTTCTGGCATGTCACGTTGCCAAGCGTGAAGTGGGGATTGATCTACGGTGTCATCCTGTGCAATGCGCGCGCCATGGGCGAATTCGGAGCCGTGTCCGTGGTAAGCGGCCATATTACCGGGCAGACGGATACGATGCCGTTGCGCGTGGAAAAACTCTACAACGAGTATCAAGGTCCGGCGGCGTTTGCGATCGCCAGCCTGCTGGCGATGCTCGCCCTCGTGACGCTGGGCATAAAAACCCTGCTCGAATGGAAGCAGGCACGCGAATACGAACAAGCCCAGCGGGCGTCCCTTTCCGAGTCTGGCGACACAGCCATGCTTGCCCGGTCACAAGTCGAATGAGCATTGAACTCAAAAGCATCACGAAGAAATTCGGCGAGGTCACCGCCGTCAACAATGTCTCGTTCACCGTGCAAGAGGGCGAGTTGATGGCACTGCTCGGCCCGAGCGGTGGCGGTAAGACCACGGTGCTGCGCATGATCGCCGGGCTGGAAGTACCGACGCAGGGCGACATTTTCATCAACGGTCAGCGCGTGAACGACGTACCGGTCCAGAAGCGGAACATCGGCTTTGTGTTCCAGAGCTACGCGCTTTTCCGCAACATGACGGTGTTTGGCAACGTAGCTTTCGGGCTCAAGATCAAGAAGTGGAAGAAAGCCGATATACACGCCCGCGTGGCGGAACTGCTTGAACTGTTCGGCCTGAAAGGACTGGAGAAGCGCTTTCCGCACCAACTCTCCGGCGGCCAACGGCAGCGGGTTGCGATCGCTCGCGCGCTCGCGCCCAAGCCGAGTTTGTTGTTATTGGACGAACCATTCGGTGCGGTGGATGCCAAGATCCGCCAGGAATTGCGCGAATGGCTGGTGACGCTGCACAGTGAACTAAACGTTACAACGATTTTCGTCACGCACGATCAAGAGGAGGCAATGGAAGTATCAAATCGCATCGTGATCTTCTCGCGCGGGAACCTTGAACAGATCGGCGCGCCGCGGGAGGTTTATGAGCAGCCGGCGAATGAGTTTGTCGCGCGGTTCATCGGAGTGATGAACGTGCTCGACACGGAAGTGCAGGGTGGGATCGCCCGGGTGAGCGAATTGCAGTTTCCGGCGGAAGGCCAGGCTGATGGCACGCGGTTGCGGATTGGCTTCCGGCCGTACGCGGTCCAGATCTCGACCGACCTGTCGCTTTATCCGTACCGGGCCGTGCTGCGCCATACGTTCTTCCTCGGCATCATGCTGCGACTGGAATTGGAGCTGGCCTCCGGACTCATCCTGCGCAGCCGTATGACCAAGGAAGATTACGCGGCGCTCGGACTGGAGGATGGTCGGGAAGTCTCGCTGCAGATCCGCAACTACCGCGTTCTGGCGAGTGAAGGCGCACCGTTAGCGGCTGAGTTGGAGTCCCCCCAGCAGCGCCGTCCTTCGATCGCCGAGCACATTTGAGCCGTTCAGCGGCTCGGTTGTTTTGCCGTTGTCAGGCCCAATTCATCCATCATCCTGCGGGCGACACGGACCATCTCTGTCTGTGCTTCCAAGCGGGTGACATCCGCCTCCACATTCACGTAGGGGATCCCGCGGCGGGCGAAGTAGACGGAGAGTGAACCATCATCTGGGACGTTCGCATCGTCCTGGAGTGTCACGTTGAAATCCCGGACTTTCAGATAATCAAAGAAACGGCGGTCGGTGACGTAAAAGAAATCGCCTACAGCCTGTTGTGGGTTCACGTGGACCTGGGTGGAGGAAGAACTCAGTTCATTTGTGGATAGGTAACTGTGGATGGTGAGTCCGCGGCCGTCTGTGTTGTGCAGTGCGATGATGACCGGTTCGGCGTCGAGCTTGAACTGCTTTATCAGCTTGGCGGCAAAGTGAGCCACGGCCTGATGGGCTTCGGGCGAATACGCGCCCCGCCGCGTGAGCGTTTCTCGAATGCCTGTGTCGGAGAAAATGCGGTTCGGATCGAAGCGAAAGGTCAGCCCATCCAGTTGAAAAGTCACCAGCCGGTGACCACTGTGCGAGAGTTGAATGAGCCGCCCACTGCTTTCGCGCAGGATCTGCTGGCCGGCGCGCACTGAGGTATCTTCGTCGTCGTGCACGTTGATCATGGTTGGCGCCGCTGCCCCACGCTGTTCAACGAGCACAGAGACTTTGGTGTTGCCGATCCGGAGTGTCGTATTGTTTGAATTCGATGTGGCACAGCCCGCGATGAGCAGCGCGAGCAGGCCGACGGGAACGGAGACTGTTGACTTAGCTTTCATTGAGTCCTTTAAGGTAGGCGAAGATGAGGTCAGGCAGATCGTCGCTATAACCGCCTTCGAGCAGGTTGCAAAGCGGCACGCCAAAGCCACGCAGCGATTTTCCCAGCCATTGATAGTCCTCCTCTTCGAGCGTCCCTTGTGCGAGTGGATCGTGGGCATAGGCATCAAATCCGGCTGAAACTACGATAAGCTCTGGTTTGAATTGACGCATGGCATCAAGCGCCTGCTGCAGTGTCGCCAGATAGTTGGTACGCAATGTGTGAGGCGGAACGGGAAAGTTGAAACAGTTGTTCCCGACGTCGCGCGCACCCGTGCCCGGGTAACATGGATGCTGATGAACTGAATAGAACGCTGCTCCAGCCTGATTGAGCAGGATATCTTCGGTGCCGTTACCGTGATGGACATCGAAGTCAAAAACCGCCACTCGCTTGATTCCGCTGGCCAAGGCTTCAAGAGTCACGATGGCGGCGTTGCTCAGGTAGCAGAAACCCATCGCCGATTCACGGGTCGCGTGATGTCCGGGCGGGCGCATGAGGGAGAAGGCAGTTTCCCCGGCGCGGGCAGCGGCCAACACATCCAGCGCCGCCCCGGCCGAACGACGGGCGTGTTCTTCGATGCCGTCGTGAAAGGCGGTGTCTTCGTCGAAATCACAGGCGATCTTGAGGCGGGCAAGATGTTCCGGCGTGTGGGCACGAAGAATCGCGGAGTCCAATGCGTGGCTGGCGGTCGCCCACGCGATGGGTATCTCCTTTTGATCCTTGAGCCGCCGCACCGTGGCGGAAACGCGTGTGGGGCGTTCCGGATGCCCGGGCGAATGGTAGCCGGTGCAGCGCTCGTCAGTGACAATCTTCACGCCGGCATGAAACCACGCCCAACCCGATTGGACACGAATTTTTTCTAAAGTGGGTCTGCGATTTGAATCTGGCGTTTTGTCCGTCCGTCTTTAGAGTGGCGACACCAAACTCTATCATGAAATCCTATCTGGCATTGGTTGCGTTGCTCCTCGCTTTCCGCTGCAACGCTTGGGACTACGAAGGGCACCGGGCGGTGAACCTGCTCGCGTTTTCCGCGTTACCGACAAACTTCCCAGCATTTGCCCTGACACCTGAGGCTAAGGAGCGCGTGGCGTTCCTCAGCGGTGAGCCGGATCGCTGGCGGAACATGGGCGACGGTCGTAAACCTTGGAACGACGTGGTGCTCTCCCATTTTAGTGGACCGGATCATTATTTTGATCTGGAAAACCTGACCGATGTCGGCTTGAACCCGCTGGAGGTCTCAATCTTCCGATACGAATTCACCGTGCAACTGGCCAAGGCAATGGCGGCGCACCCGGACAAGCATGAGCCGATCGATCCCGCCAAGAATCTGGATCACTCGCGTGAGCTTGCCGGGTTCGCGCCGTGGGCGATTACCGAGTACTGCGGCAAGTTGCGCTCCGGGTTTTCATACCTCAAAGCTTTTCAGGATTATGGGGGAACGCCCGAAGAGATCGCCAACGCGCAGGCCAATATTCTCTACATCATGGGCACGATGGGGCATTTTGTCGGTGATTGCGCGCAACCCCTTCACGTGACGAAGCATCATCACGGTTGGGTCGGAGCGAATCCCAAGGGTTATGCGACCAATTCAAGTTTTCACTCGTGGATCGATGGTGGGTTCTTTCGGAAGGCTGGCGGCATCAAAGCAGAACCACTCGCAGGCAGGATCCGCCCGGCAAAGATCGTCAACGATCCGCTGAAGAACGATGATCTGTTTCGCAAGGTGATGGCTTACCTTCTGGAAACCCACAAGGAACTTGAGCCCCTGTATCAACTGGAAAAGGATAAGAAGCTAACGGGCGATCCTGGAACGGCCGCCGCGGGCCGGGCATTCCTGGAGACTCAGATTGTGAAGGGCGGGCAAATGTTGGGAGACTTGTGGTTTTCTGCCTGGCAGCAAGCAACCGAGGATGAATATCTGATTCGTCAGCTAAAGGAGCGGGCCAAACTGGCGGCGGATAAAAAGTGAGCGGACGCTTAAGGTCATGTCGAACACGGCTGCCATCCGCATCACCGCAGGTTTGGGCTTTCTGGCTGTAGCTCTTGGGGCTTTTGGCGCACATGGACTCAAGGACTTGCTGGCCCAGAATCAAACGACTGCCATTTGGGAGAAGGCCGTATTCTATCACTTCATCCACACCGCCGTCATGCTTGTGGTGGCAGTGCGCCAGCCGCTGATGCGTGGGGCGTGGGTGAGTTTCCTCATCGGAATCCTGATTTTTTCAGGTTCACTCTACATCCTGGCGGTAACCGGTCTAAAATGGCTTGGAGCGATCACGCCCCTCGGTGGCCTGAGCTTGCTGGTGGGCTGGCTGTGGCTGGGTTTAGGATTTTCGCACAAAAATCATTGACCGGGGGCGATCGGTTCGTGTAAAAGACTCGTAACCAGTCAGCCAGATTAGAATCAGATTTGTCCTTAACCAGCAGTCCACCAAGACGTATATGAACGTAAAAACGTTACTCGGGGTCGGCATCATTGGAGTAACCCTTGCCTCTGAAGGTCAGGTAACCACCATCCTCTTTGATAATTTCGACGGGTATGCGAATCAAGCCGCGTATGAAGCCGCATGGGCGCCTATCGGCACCGGGACTCCCTCAAGCGCGGAGCTGTCAACCATTCAAGCTTTGAGCGGCCTCCAATCAATCCGGGTGCCAGGCAATACCACTGCGACCGCTTCGCTCACTCAATCTCGCAATCGACGAACGTTTGCGGAATCCGGATCGCTCTCCACTGTCAGCCTGATTTCCTTTAGTTTTGATTTTTACGACGGCGCTCCAACGGGCAGCCCTCAACGCAATTACGCGAATTTGCAGGACACGACTGCACCCGGTTCTACCGGGCAGTTGATATCGTTGGGATTGAACAACAATCAGACCGGTGCCAATAGCGGAGGGCAGTTCTACATGGCGCGCATCTTGGGTTATACGGTCACAACGAGCCCGGATCCGGATGGTGGGCCAGCTGAGGCCGGGACGTTAGGTGCTGGTGCTTACTTCAAGCTTAATGATTTCGGAGTCGGCGGACGTTCGCTTGGCTGGCACAATCTGCGGGTTGACATCACCACTGATGACGGGCTTAGCACGGATTTCCTGTTTTATGTTGACGGGATTCTGGCCGAACGGGTCAGTAACATTAGTACGGCAGCTTCATTTCGTAGTTATGACAACATTGTCATCGGCTCCGGCCTCTCAAACGGCAACACCGAAGCTTTCTTTGACAACATGTCGCTGGTGACGACGGTCCCCGAACCCGGCGCCTTGAGCCTGGCGGCAATGGGATTCGGCGCGTTGTTCATGATCCGCAAGCTGCGCCGCTAGGATTTGACTGACAGGTTTCAATGGCCAACTCTGACGAGTTGGCCTTTTTGTTTTCACCCGCCAACCGATTCAAACTGCGTCTCAACGGAATCGCTATTGTAGGCGGATGCGGTAGAAGCGCACGGTGTTCGTGCCTGGCTGGTCAAAAAGCTGAACCGACCCCGTTGCGGTTATGTTGGTCAGCTTCGACCATAAGGTGGGCGGTGCGGGATTGGTCGTGTATTCAACCGTGTTAGTGGTTCCGGCTTGGGCGTTGAACTGGATCTGAAATATGCCGTTCGCTGCCCAGCTTCCAGTCAGGTGAGGCGTTTCCCACACTTCGTCGCAACCGATTGAAGGTGGGTTGAGCCAACGGTTGCCATCGATGTCAAAACCGCTTGCCGCTCCGAAGAATCCGGCGGCGCGGCAGGGAGAACCGATTGCGAGGTGGATCTCATCAGGCAAGAACTCGGGATTCGCCGCAAGGTTGCCGGCGCCGGTAGGCAACGGCGTTGTGCAACAATAAAAGAACTGGCCGCCTTCATAATTTCCATTGGTCGAACCGGAGGCCAGATTCGAGTGGACGATGCTATTGACCAACGTCCCCCCGTAAGCGCCACCTCCCAGATATGCGCTGTTGAAAGCTATGGTGCAATTGGTTGCTCCGCCAACCACACCGCCCCCATAGTTCGCCCAGTTATGTGTCACGGCACAGTTGACCAGCTCCGTGAAATACGCGCCACCGCCATATTGGGCTGTATTACCAGTAATCAATGAATTGTGGACTCTCCCGCCATAGACGCCGCCCCCGTAGGCCGAGGCTGTGTTGCTGCGGATGATGCAATCATCCAGAAGGACATCCCAGCCACATCGTGCGCCGCCGCCTTGATACATCAAGGGTCCAATGGTAGCACCGCCTTCGAGGGTGAATCCGCCCAAAGCTGACCCATTTGTCATCCAAACACAGCGAACGGCCGTTGGGCTGATTCCATCGCCATTTCCTCGAATGCTGGTCGCCGTCGGGCCATTCACACTGACTATGACCACGGGTTTGTCCACGACCACGCGATTTGTCTGGTTCACAGCATAATCATCCACCGCGATGCGCCCCCCGGACGAGTATACCCCGTTCGTGACAAGGATAAAGTCATAGGCGGACGCGGCATCGACCGCCGCTTGAATCGTCGTCGCGGCTGTGCTCCACGACGCGAACGGGGGAATGGGGTTGGTCCCCGAAGCATCGACGCAACGGACTGCCAGAGGAGTCACCGAGCTGGTGGCAACGCCAAAGGCGTTACTCACCACGACCTGATAGTTTCCCGCGTCTGACAGGCCGAATCCACGGACCAGCAGATTGGTCGTGCTCGATGAGCTGTACTTGGCATCGTCATGGATGAGAACGCTGTCCTTGTACCAGTAGCAAACAACTCCTGCGCCAGCATAAAACACGTTGAGCTCCATCTCGTCCGGGCTACGGATCATGCGAAGCTGGGGACGGGTTGGCTCTGAAACCACCACGGGCGCAGGCTGCCAGTCGTCGCAACCTATCGAAGGCGGATTGCTCCAAGCCTGGCCATCGAGATCCGTGCCGGTTGCCACATTGGTGCCGGCTGCCCGGCATGGTGAAGTGACGGCCAAGTGAATACCATCCTCCAGCAATTGTGGATCACTTGAAAAATTGCCCTGTCCGCCGGCAAGGATCGGAATGGAGCAACAATGTGATTCTGCCGATACGAAGCTTATGTTCCCTCCCTGATTGAAATACGCGATACAGTTGGTCAAAGCAGCTTGTCTGACACCGCCACCCTGATTGTGCGTAACCGTGCAGTTCACCAGATACCCGTCGGTCACCGCTCCCAGGGTTGCCCGGTTGGCTCTGATGAGACAGTTGTGCAAGGCCGAATCGAGCGTCGCCCCTCCCGCAGTTGCACAGCTGTTGGTCGCGATGACGCAGTTGCGCAAAGTGCCGCGATACACGCCCCCGCCGTTATAGTCGGCCGCGTTGTAGGCGATGACACAATTGGTCAAAAGCGAACTCGCAGAATTGCACCAGACCCCGCCACCCGTTTGCAGCAGGTAGTTATCACCTGACGTGCGGGTTGCCCCATCCCGGATTGTAAACCCGTCCAGAACGGCACCATTCGCCATCCAAACTCCGCGCTCCGCAGAGGTTCCATTGGTCGTACCGGCATGCCATGCTCCCTGGATCACCGTGACTTTTGGGCCGTTCACACTTCGGACCGTGAGCGCTTTGTCTATCGCAACCCGATTGGTGAGATCCCCATACTTTGCCTTGCCGCCGTTCGAGTACGACCCGTTTGTCACCAGAATCAGATCACCTGCGCCCGCCGCTTCAATCGCGGCTTGGATATTCGTGGCTGCACTGGCCCAGCTTGTGAAGGGGGAGACATGCCCGCCTGCCGCGGAAACGTAACGCTCAACCGCTTCAGTCGTGTTGCAACCAAACAGCGCCGCGGCACAGATCAACCATCTAAAGCTGCGTGAACTCATTTCTCTTCTCGTCCAGCTTAGTCAATCAACTCATACGCCGGCAACGTCAGGAATTCCGCAAACTCTTTCGCCTTCGACATCTCGCTGAACAACTTCGCAGCGCGAGAATAATTTCCGGCGCTGAACCGCGCACTGCCGACTTCTTTTTCGATGCGTGCCATCTCCTGCGGCAACAACTCGTCATAAAGCTGTGTCGTGATCTTGCGTCCGTCAGCGAGCACGGCGTTATGCTTCAGCCATTGCCAGATTTGCGCCCGGGAGATCTCGGCGGTGGCGGCATCTTCCATCAGATTGTAAAGCGGCACGCAACCGTTGCCGCCGAGCCACGCTTCGAGGTATTGCACACCCACGCGGATGTTTCCGCGCAGGCCGTCCTCGGTGATCGTGCCTTGCGGCACGGCGAGAATCTCCGCCGCCGTCACGTTCACTTCTTCACGCTGCTTCGCGATTTGATTTGCGGCCGGCATGTGCTTGTCGAACGCCTTGAGCGCGACGGGCACGAGGCCGGGATGCGCGACCCACGTGCCGTCGTGGCCGTCAGTCGCCTCGCGTTCCTTGTCGGCGAGTACGCGGGCGAGCGCGGCTTCGTTCGCCGCCGCGTCGCTCTTGATCGGAATCTGCGCCGCCATGCCGCCCATCGCGTGCGCACCGCGACGATGACACGTCTTGATGACATGCAGGCAATACGCGCGCAGCATCGGCACGGTCATCGTGACCTGCGCACGGTCGGGGAACGTGAAGCCGGGGCGATTGCGGAACTTTTTGATGGCGCTGAAAATGTAATCCCACCGGCCGCAATTCAAACCGGCGGAATGTTCGCGCAGCTCGTAAAGAATTTCCTCGGCCTCGAACGTGGCGAGAATCGTCTCGATGAGCACCGTCGCGCGAATCGAACCGGGCGGAATCTTCAGCGCGTCCTGCGCGAAATTGAAAACGTCGTTCCACAGCCGCGCTTCGAGATGGCTCTCCATCTTCGGCAGATAAAAATACGGCCCGCTGCCGCGCTTGAGTAACTCGGCGGCGTTGTGGAAGAAATACAGACCGAAATCGAACAGGCTGCCGGAAATCGGCTTGCCGTCTAGGAGCAGATGCTTCTCCGGCAGATGCCAGCCGCGTGGACGCACCAGCAGCGTCGCGGTCTGCGCGTTGAGTTTGTATTGCTTGCCTTCCGGACTCGCGAACGAAATCGTGCGGCGAACCGCGTCGCGCAAATTGATCTGGCCTTCGATGAGATTCTTCCAAGTCGGCGAGGTTGCGTCTTCAAAATCCGCCATGAATACCTTCGCGCCGGAATTGAGCGCGTTGATGACCATCTTGCGGTCCACCGGCCCTGTGATTTCGGTGCGTCGATCCTGCAAATCGGCGGGAATCGAAGCCACGCGCCACGACTTGTCCTCGCGGATGGCTTGAGTCGCGGCGAGAAAATCCGGCATCGCACCGCCATCAATTGCCTTCTGCCGCTCGACGCGACGGGCGAGAAGCTTCTGGCGCGTCGGCTCGAATTCGCGGCAGAGTTTTTCCACGAAGGCAAGCGCTTCTGGGGTGAGAATCTCGGCGAACTGGCCTTCGGTCTTTACGGTTAGTTCCATAAGATTACTTCGCAGATTGAATCCAATTCATGGCCTTCTCCGCCAGCTTGTCGAACGCGGTCACGCAAAGTTCGAGGTGTTCTTCTTTCGTGTCCTCAATCTTGTTGTGGCTGATGCCGTGCAGGCTTTGGACGAACATCATCACGGTCGGCACGCCAGCGCGCGCGACTTCGGCGGCGTCATGCAATGGCCCGCTCGGCAGGCGATGTGACTTGCCACAGGTCTCGCGGATGGATTCGTCGCACAGCGCGATGAGCTCGTCGTTGAACGGGCGAGGGTCAATCTGCCAGATGCGGTCCCAAGAAACCTCTACCTTGGCATCTTCAGCGAATTGGTAGCTTGCATCTCGCGCGTCCCAGTAAAGTCTCTCTAGCTTTGCTTTATCGAGATGGCGTTGGTCCAATGTGATGCGACAGTCTTCCACAACACTTGTAACAATTCCTGGTTTAGTCGTGCATGAACCGATAGTACAAACGCCACCGTGTTGCTCGGCTAGACTGTAAATAAAAGGACTCATCTTCGCCGCAGCGAGGAAGGCGTCCTTGCGTCGATTCATCGGCGTGCTGCCGGAGTGCGCGGCCTGGCCGTGGAATGTGATGGCGTGTCGCTCAACGCCGAACGTGCCGAGCACTGCGCCCAGCGGCAGGTCGAGATCGAGCAGCACCGGACCTTGCTCGATGTGCAACTCAATGTAAGCCGCCGCGTTCTTAAGCTCGTTGCCGCTGTCTTTCACGCGCTCGAAATCAATGCCGACTTCGCGCAGCGCGTCGGGAAGTTTGATGCCTTGCTTGTCCACCAGGCTGCGCGCTTCGTTCATGTCGAGATTGCCGGAGCAAGCGGACGAGCCGAACAGGCTTTTCCCAAAGCGCGCCCCTTCTTCATCCGCCCAATCCACAAGGCGAACAGTCACGGGGGGCTTGCCGTTGTATTGCGCATTGATCCGACGCAGGATTTCGATGCCGGCGACGACGTTCAGACAGCCGTCGAGCCAGCCACCATTAGGCACGGAATCAATGTGCCCGCCGATAAGCAGGCATTTCTCCGATTCACCGCGTAAAGTTGTCCAGAGATTCCCGGCAGCATCGCGGTGGATCTCAACCGGCATCGCTTCCAGTTTCTTTTGAAACCAGTCGCGAGCTTTCATCCATGTCGGCGTGAACGCCACCCGCTGGGCGCCATTGTCATCGCCAGTGAGCGACCGGAGTTCTTTGAGTTCGGCGACGGTGCGTTTGGGGTCAAGAAGGGCGCTCATGCACGGGTGGCGATTGGTTTATGGGAGGCTAAAGCTCGGAAGAAGCCAAAACAATCAAATCTCGCAGACGCAGATTTCTGCCCAGCTGCGGATGCATCTGCCGCCGTGATTCGCCGTGCCCTAATGCTTGTATTGTTCCCGATATTGCTTGGGCGAAAGTTTGGTAGCTTGCTTGAAGGCGAACCAGAAGCTGTTGGCGCTTTGGTAACCGCACTGTTCGGCTACCGTTTCCATTTTGTGACCCGTTTCGCTCAACAACCGCTTGGCGCGTTCGATGCGAACCCGTTGGAGCTCGTGGCCGGGCGGGCGCCCGCACTGTTCAAGAAATGCCTGATGCAATCCGCGCCGGGACATCGCGGCGGCCCGGGCCAGATCGTCGACACCAATCGGTTCGTGGCAATGATCCCACAGATAGCGCATGGCAGCGGCTACGCCCTTGTGATTGATGGCGATCAAATCGCTGCTCTTGCGGGTGATGAGTCCGGTGGGGGCGACGCGCACGGCTTCAGTAGGTGGGCGCTTGCCGCTCATGAGTTCATCCAGCAAGGCCGCGCCGCGATAACCGATCAGTTCAAGATTGGTGTCCACGCTGGAGATCGGGGTGTGCATGGCTTCGACCGCGCGCAACGAATTGTCCACCCCGATCACGCTGACCTGTTCCGGGACGGCGAGTCCGGCGGCTTCGCAGATTTCCACGACTTCCAACGCGTGATCATCCGAGGCGGCAAAAAGGGCGAGCGGCTTCGGCGCGTGACGCAACTGATTCGCCAGCCAACGGCGCTTGTGCTTCCATTGGAAGCGCCCTTCAGTAAACGCTGGCGAGCGGGGCCAACATAGCCAGGAGCACGCGTGACCCGACGCGGCGACCGCCTGGACAAACGCCCGTCCGTTTTCCTCGAACGCCCAGTTGATGATGTCGCTGTAGTAAACGAAATGAGTAAAGCCGCGCGAGAGATAGTGGCTGGCGACGAGTTGGGCCACGGCTGAATGATCAGCCAGCACGCGGGCAAAGGGCAGGTGAGCCCGCCGGTTGCTGAAATCCACAGTCGGTTTTTTTGCCCGCACGACAAAATCGGCAAGGTCGTCGCCCGCGCCGAGCCAGGCGAGGATACCATCGCCTTCCCAGCCCCAAGGGATGACTTTCTCCTTGGTCGTGTCCGGACAGAGATGCCAGCCGTGTTCGACGGCATAGCGCGCGATGCCTTCATGCAGCCGGTAATCATACCAGCCGAGGCCGAGGAGGATGCGCTTTTGCCGCCGCCGCATACGATCAGCTTAGAGAGGCAGATCTAGAACTCAATGCTATGAACGGTTTGAATCAAGGATAGGTGAGCCGTAAGAACACACTTCCGTTTGCGGGGTCAATCGGCAAATAGATTTGATTCGTCGCCGAAGAGCCGCCAACGAGGGACCAATTCGTGTTGAGCCCGACGGTGAGGTTGTTGGTCTGAACCTGCAAATACCAACCGATGTGATCGGCCGGCCAGGAGATTTGCAGCGTACTTCCGACGACCGTAGCGGTGAGGTTGGTAGGTGTGGTGTTCACTGGTGAAACCACGGCGATCGTGCCGTCCACCGCCAGCTTATTGGTCCAATACAGCGAGCCGTTCAATGCGGGCCATGCGATGCTGGCGAACGTGTTGCTGTAGTTCGTTGCGCCAAACAGCTTGAACGAGTCACCTGCGGCCAGCGTGCCGCCGAGGTTGGTGACGATCAGTCGCCCGCCGTAACTCACACTGCTCATTCCATTGATGTAATCGTTGGTGTGCGTGGTGGCATTTAGCTCCATCACGTTAGTGCAGCCGGATAGCAAGTTGAGCGTATTGGTGATTGTCAACGTGCCGATGGAAAAACCGGGCGAAATGGTCGAGCCGCTGGTGGTGGTAACGCTGCCGCGCACGGTGCCGTTGCCTATCAGTGACCTGCCGCTCAGCAAAGTCAGCGTGCCGTCGCTGCGGGCGGAGACATCAAGCGTGGCGTTGTTGCTAAGGATGATCTGCGGGCTGTTGGTCAGCAGGCCGTTGCCACCCATGGCCAGCACTCCTTGAGCGATGAGTGTGTCGCCTTTGTAGTTGTTAGTAGCGTTGAAGGTCAGGATTCCGGAGCCCAGCTTGGTCAACCCGCCCGTTCCATTGTTGCCGATGCGATTGGCCAACGTGACGTTATTGGCGCCTACGTCTAACGTCGCGCCGCCCGAGTTGATTGTGACCAAGCGGCTTGAAATATCGGCAGTATTACCAGCATTCCATTGGAGCGCGCCACCGTTGAAGAGGATGTTGGTGCCGATGCCGATCCCCCCTGAGCTGAAGCGGACGGTGCCGCCGTTGAAGCCGACAGGGCCGTAGAAAGAATTCATCCCGTTGAGCGTCAGCGAACCCGGGCCAAGCTTGGTGAGTGCGTAGCTGACATAATTGGTCACGATGTTGGTCGTGTTGTTCACGATATTCGTGGTGTAGGTCGGCGCCGGGCCGGAGATATTGCCGTTGATCACCAGTGAACCGGCAGCCGCGTTCACGCCGATGAAGCGATTGCTGCTGAAGTGTTGGGCGGCATAGTCGAAGTTAAGATTCAGGTTGATAGTCTGAACGGTGGAGCTGTCGTTGGTGAGGCCCTGCCCGAGATTGAGCACGCTGCCGCCAAGGACAAATGCACCCGCGTTGTTACTAAAGTTGAGCGCGGCGTATTCGTTGTTCGCGGTGAAGTTGTTGTTGGGCGTAAGTCGCGTGCCGCCGGCGAACAGCAGGACGTCGTATTCCTTGGGGGTTTCATTGTAACCGCCTGAATGCCCCCAATTGTTGGCGGTGTTAAGATTGTCATTGCCGCCGCCACCGTCCCAAATCTTCGGCGGAAACACACCTGTGTCCGGTCCGGGTGCTCCCGCCCCGTTGGTAACGAGATTTGGAACACTTCCGGTCATATCGGGCGTGTAAGCGTAAGGTGGAGTGAAGACGCTGTCGGTGCCGGGATGAATCGTGCCAGTGCAACCGACATAACTGTTGCCGCCGGTCTTGATCTTGCCGTTGGTTCCACTGCTGATGCCGATGGCGTCCTTCACGCCGGCGTAGTAATTGTTCTCCGAATTGATCTCCGTGTCGGTGCGGGCGTTGGAGCAATAGCTGTTGTTCGTGCAGCTGAAATAGTTGTTGTAGTAATGAACGCGCGCGTAACTCGACGCCGCCATGCGTTGGTCGGCGCGGGTGCTCCACCAGTTATGATGCAGCGTGATGCGCCCGGAATTTGGGTTGCCCGATTGTCCATCGGCAATCATGGTGAACCGATGCTCGAGTTGTGTGGGGTACATGAATTTGCACCAGGACACGGTCACGTAATCGGCACCTACGCTGATGTCACACGAACCGTCTCCACAATCCACAAATGTGCAGTGATCAACCCACACATGATGGGAGCCAGGATTGGCACCGGCCTCGCGGATGGTGATGCCATCGCCGCCGGGGTTGGTGATGCGCAGGTTCTGGACGATGACATTACTGACGCCGGAAATGTTCAGATTGCCGAGCAGGGCGGCGTTGGTGCCGAGACCGATGATGGTCTTGTTCGCCGTGGTCGAAACACGACCGATGCTGATCCGACCTTGAACTTGAATGATGCGCTGGCCGGCGATGTTGATCTGGGTGGCGAAGTCTGTGCCATTGGTGACTGTGACGGTCTGTCCGCCCGCGCCGCCGGTGGTTGTGCCGTTGACCATGCAGAAGCCATCCTGGGCATCAGCACGATTGGAGCAAATGCCCACGAGCGCGGCGGTAAGCAAAACAGAGAAGCGTGTCATGGCAGGAGGACTGGTCTCAGGGATAAGCGAGCCGGAGGAAGACGCTACCGCTGACTAGATCAATTGGCAGGGTCACTTGATTGGTGGCTGACGAACCCGGAACGAGATACCAATTGGAGGTCAGCCCAACTCCGACAGGATTGGTTTGGGCGAGCAATCGATAACCGGTCTGACTCACAGGCCACGAAAGATTCAGCGCGCCACTGCCTACGCTGGGAGTGATCGCCGTTGGTTGGGCGGGTATGGTCAATGTGGCGTTACTGCTCACCGCGACGCCTGCTGAGTTGGCAATAATGACCGAGTAAGTTCCGTTGTCCGCAAGCTTTGTGCTGGCGAAACTTAGTGTGGCATTCGTTGCGCCAACGACATTGGCCCCATTCTTCAGCCATTGATACCATGGAGCAGGCTGGCCGTAAGCCGCGACTGAGAATGATACCGGAGCGCCAGCGCTGGCGGTCTTGTTCGTCGGTTGTGTGGTGATGGTCGGCAACGTCGTCGGACGCCAATTGCCCAGTCCGAAATATGCGTGGCCAAACATCGCATCAAGCGTGTAGTCGTTGAGGTTTATGGGGACATTCGTGCGATTGAGATGGCCGGCCGGCGGATACAGCAGCGCGTTCGTTGGATTCATGGACGAACTCGTGTAATCGGGGTCAATAGTATTCAACCAATATGCGCCCGTCGCCTGCCGTTGCGCAGGAGTGGTCGCGGCGCCACCGCCAATCAACGTCGAACCGATTTCGCGTGCGCGGCACGTCGTTTCGCGACCATCCCACTCGGCCCAGCCTTTGGTGGTGAACTGACTGCCGAGCGAGCAATTGATGATTGCGGTCATGCCGTCCTGCCGCCACGGACGTTGAAAGGTTGTGGTGGCTGTGCCGACGTCGTAGGGATAACCGTTGGCGATGAACGCGCGCGGGAAGTTGCAATTCAGAAACACTTCGCCGTAAGGCTGTGCGAATGGCGTGCTTGGCGCTGTGATCGGCCCTCCGGTGTTGCGGATCTCAACAATGTCGCACTGGTCGAACACCGCCATTTGGTCACCATAGATGAAATCCACGCTGCCCCAGATCTCGCTGCGGTAATAGTACGCCGTACCGCTGTTCGCGTAGAGAGTGTCCTGGCCACCCTTCATCAGCACGTTGTCGAAGATGATGCGGTTGCCGGCGGTGAAGACCGTGTTGATTGGCCCGGCGAACACGACGCCGTTGTTGGTGAGATAGACCCGGTTATCAATCGTCAGGTTGCGGACGTAAATGTCCGATGTCGTGATACTCATCGTCGCGGCGCTCGAACCGGACGGGTAGAGATAGATGAGCTGCGTGTTCGTGCGACTCGTGCCCGTACCGATGAAGGCGATGTGATTGCGGTTCTGTCGTAAGACGACGTAATCGCGATACGTGCCGGCCAGCACGTTGAACGTGCGTTTAAGCGTGTTGTTCTGCGGCACCCAGTCGGCAGCACCCTGAAATGTAGCAAAATCGCCCGTGCCATCGAGGCCGATGGTGAGATTCGTCAGCCCGGTCGAGGTTGTTGGAGTGGCCGGTCCGGAAGTCTTGGTAGAGAACCGCCACGCGTTCGTGCCGGTGATGACGGGGAACGAAGCCTTCGCCGAATCGCGGAACAAACCGGCGTCCGCAGTCACGTAGTAAGTTTTGTTGTAAGCCAGGCGGTTCGAGAACGTGATCCACGCTTCGTTGCCGTAGATCGCGATGGGCTGGTAGGAATACGTTGAACCTTGCACAACGCGCGAGTAGGTGTTCGTCACCGTGGCGCTGAAAAGCGTGATCGTCTGGAACAGGCTGGTGTCAATCGTTTCGAGCAGCGCGTTGTTCGAAGCGTCGCGAATGTAGAGCTTGCCCGATCCGATCTTTGGTGGGCTTGAGAAAACAATGCGTAACTGCTGATCGTGACTGATGCCGGTGGCGTTGTTGGTTGGCAGGAACGCGCCGGTGATCGTCGAGAGAACCGTGAGCGTGGCGTTGCTGCTGGTGACCGAGCCGACGCTGTTTGTGATCGTGACGGTGAACACGACGCCATTGTCCACACCGGTCACACTGGCGAGCGAGTAGGAGGAATTAGTAGCGTTGGGAAGCGGAGTTCCGTTTCGACTCCATTGATATTTCACCGACGGTACGCCGCTTGCGCCGACGCTGAAGCCAGCGGGTGAACCTGTGACCACGGAAAGATTCGTCGGCTGTTGCGAAATGGACGGCGGCACCAGAACGAACAATGACGCGCTATTTGTCGCGAGGCCAGCACTGTTGCTGGCAATCAGCGAATAGACGAAGCCGTTCTGCGAGAACTGGACATTGGTCACCGTGAGGGAAGTCCCAGTTGAGGCGGGAATATCTGCCCCGTTTACGCGCCATTGCAACGTGGGCAACGGCAGGCCGGAGACCGTCGCGGTGAATGTAGCGCTACTGTTCTGCACGACAGTTTGATCTGTCGGCCCGATGAGGTTTGGTGGCACGTCGCTGGCCGAAACCGTCAATGTCATGCTGTTGGAGGTGATGCCCGCCGGGTTGCTGGCGACCAGCGAATATGTGCCGCTGTCGGTTGGTTGCGCGTTGACGATGAAATAGGAACCGGCAGTTGCGCCGGCGATGTTCGTCTCGCTTCGGCGCCATTGCAGCGCCGGAGAGGGGATGCCGCTGACCGTGCCTGCGAGCGTGACATCCGTTCCCACGGCGACCGCTTGATTGGTCAAGTCTGTGATTACTGGGGCGACGATGACCGCGAGCATCATCGAATTCGTGACCGCGCCAATCAGATTGCTGGCGACGAGCGAGTATGTGAAACCATTCTGGCTGTATTGCACGTTGGGCAACGAGAGCGTGGCGTTCGTAGCGCCAATGATGTTTGTTCCGTTGGAGCGCCATTGAAACGTCGGGATTGGGACGCCAGTTGTTGAAGGGATCAGATTGGCCGTATTGCCGGCAATGACGGTTTGATTCGTCAAGCCGGTGGTGACGGGTGCCGAAAGCGGTTGCAGTTGGAACGCGTTCAAGTAGGCGCGACCGCTGCCGCCGGTGCCGTTCTCTGCGGCATTCAATCGGACCACTCGAAACGTCAACAAGCCCGCCGCCGTTGTCGTCGCTGGAACTTTGATCCAAGAGATGCCTTCGTTGCTGGCGAGGGTGACGTCACGGCTGCCCGGAGGGAAAGTTGCCGTGGCGCTGGCATTGCCGTGACCGTTCGCGGCATCCACCCACCAGGTAGTACCTTGACCGCTGGCATTGCCGTTGCCCATGCCAAATAGGAAATAGGGCTTGTTCGGCGGCAGATTGCTGAAGACAAACGTAAAGAAATTATTCCCCGCATTCTCGTAAACGTAGTTGCCCATGATGAGCAACGGCACGGGACTGAAACTGCTAGTGTCGGTGAAACTGTCGAGGCCGTCACCGCCGCTGAGGGACATGGTCATGCTCACGCCCGCGAGTGTCGTCCCGGTGGAATCTTTGATGGTTGTGACATTGGTGACGACTCCGCCGCCATTCGCACGTCCACCAAGGTTCGGGAAATAGTTCAAAGCATGACCAGCCGTGCCGATGACCGCTGGTCCGCTGGTTGCGCCTGGGGCTCCGCCGGCAAGTTTGACGTTGATGAGGTTCTGTCCGAAAACCGAAGCCTGGAAGACGATCAACCCGATCACCATCAATCTGATTGTTCCGGCATTATGTCGCTTCATCGAGGAACTAACTGTTTGCTTGATCGTGATTCGGATTGAAAAGAGAACGGGCGATCCACCCAAATCGCCCGTTCATACCAACCCCTACCAAACCGGATGGCGCAGGGAAAACTCCCTGCGCCAACAAAAGCCTGGCCAAAGGCTGCATCACTGCGGTGCGAGCCGGAAGAACACGGTACGGTTCGCCAGGTTGATGGTGATACTGACCGGGCTCGTGCCGCCGCCGGGATAGTCGCCCCAGTTATTGTTTAGCCCGACACTCAAGGTGTTGGTCTGCGCCTGGAGTTTGTAGGGTCCGGACCAGGATAGCGTCAGCGTGTTGCCGGAGAAGCCGTTGGTCAGCACTGGCTGACCGATGGGCGATACGGTCAGCACCTTCACAAAGCCGGCCCCGGCCAGGTTGTTCTGCCACGTGTATGTCACGCCGTTGACCGTGTCTACCGCCGGCAGGCTGACGGTGAAGCCGCTGACGCCGCTCGGGAACAATTGGAATGTGTCGTTCGCTTGTAACGCGCCGCCGATGTTCGTGACCGCAAGTGTGCCGCCCGCAGTAAGCGAGCCGGCGACCGCCAGGCGATCGCAGTTCGGCGAGGCTGCGCGATTGATCTCCATGAGCAAGGTGCCAGCCAGCGTAGCGTTGTTGGAGACGGTCAATGTGCCGATGGACGCGCCGGGGTTCACGATCGAGCCGGGCAGGGTGACGAGGTTGCCATTGAGCCCACCATTGCCTTTCAAGGTCTGGTTGTTCTGCAGATTGAGATTTCCGTCTGAGCGGCCGGTCACATCCAGCACGGCACTGCTGTTGATGGCAATGGTAGTGGCGTTGCTAAAAGAGCCATCCAGACTCAATGCGACGGCGCCGTTGGCGACGGTCAACGGACCGGTGCTCGTGCTATTGCCCGTGAGCGTCAGCGTGCCTGTGCCGACTTTTGTGACGCCCAGGGCAGCGGTGCTGCCGTCGCCGAAGATGCCCTCAAACGTGGTTGAAGTGTCATCGGTGCCGATGGTGAAGACGGCTGGTGTGGTGGCACTGCCGTTGAAGACAGTCGGATAGAATGCGCCATCAATCGCTGTGTTGGCCAGGCTGGCGACCGTGTGATCGAAACCGTTCAAAGCGAAGATGCCGTGCGCACCGATTGTCAGTCCGTTAGTGCTGATCGCGCGGCTGGCCAAGGCGGTGACGCGGATGCGCTGGTTCACGTTGTCGCCGGGTTCGATGATGGTCGGACCCCAGTGATTCGGGCCGGCAGCGGAACCGACGCGGAGGTTGTAGGATTGTGCGTCCTGACGACGATTGGCGAAGGTAAGAATTTCGTTGCCGGCGGCGCCGAGGATGCGGCCGGAGATGGTGGCTTCGCCAAGGAAGCCGCCGATGGTAGCATCCGTGAGCAGGTTCACGTTACTGACGACGGTAGTGCCCTGTTCAAGCTCCATGGTCATCACGCCCGCGCTGCCGCCACCATTGCCGGCGCCTTGAAGATTGAAGGTCGTGCGATAGATGCCGTTGCGATCCAGATAGACACTGCCGGTATCAAGGACATTGACGGTCGAGCCCACGCCCAGTTGATTAGTGCCGTTCGACTGATCGGCCGTAGCGAGGTTCACATAAGCGCCGACATTGAACGTGCCGCTGAACGTGGAGTTCTGAAGAGTGGTGGGCAGGGTGTACCGGCGCGAGGTTGTGGTGGGGTTCACCACATTGACCACGCCAGTACCGCTCAGGTTGTTGAGAATGGTGACGGCGTTGTTGAAGTTGTAGGTCACGGTTGCGTTGTTGGTGATCGTGCCAAAGATCGAGCCGCTCACGCCGGTCCCGTCGCCAAACTGGAGTGTGCCCGCATTGACAACCGTGCCGCCGGTGAAGGTGCTGTTGGCGGTCAAGCTCAACGTGCCGTTGGTCCCGTTGTGGATCAGGGTGCCGCTGCCAGTGATTGAGCCAGCGAAAGTCGAGGCGTCGGAACGATCGAAAATGACTGAAGCGTTAGTGCGAATGTCGAGCGAGCCGGACAACAGACCCGAAGTGCCGTTCGTCCCAACCCGGACCGTGCCTTGCCGGACCAAGGTCGAGCCGGCGTTGTTGTTATCGGTGAGAATCGTCAGCGTGCCGGTGTTGGTCTTGATCAGCACCACCGTGCCGGTGAGCTTGCCCGACGCGCTGGTGGCAAACACATAATTGTTGCTGGAATTCACGACGATGTTGCCCGGGCTGAGGTCCGTTGTGAGATCGACCGGCGCGCTGTTTGTGCCGGTATCATTGAACGTGACGTTATCGCCATTGGTGAACGTGAGCGCCAAGCCGCCGGTGTTGCGCCAGTTCGCCGTGGTAGTGATATCCCAGGCGTTTCCGGTATCACCGCGCCAGGTGAGGTTCGTTCCGGGACTGCTGACGACGCGCAGCATGATGTCGTTGCCCAGGCCGGCGCCGGCATCAAACGTCGCACCTTCCGCACGGTAGCTGATCTGGAAATTCTGGCCGGTACTAGGCTCGATGAACGTCGCACCTTGCGAGAGATCGGCAGGCACGCCGTTCAGACTGCCGAACGTGCCGACATTGTTTGCGGCACTGGTGCCGGGCACCTGCACGATGGTGAATTTGTCCCCGTTCACCGGCGTGTAACCGATGTTCAGCTTCAGGTTGGCGCTGTTGTTGGAGAGCGAACCACTGCCGGCGAGGGCTATTTGATCGTAGCCGCTGCCTGCTGTCGTGCCGCTGAGCTGCATTTCGAGGGTTGAACTGCTGGTGTTCAGGTTGACCGCATTGCTGATCGTCAGGATGGCGGTGGATTCCGTGAACGCGGCCGCGTCGGATAGGTCGGCACTCAGCGAGCCGCCGGGAGCGATCAGGCCCTGGCCGTTGACATTGATGACGCTGGCGGAAATGACGCCGCTGCCATTGAGGTAAGCGAAACGATCCACCGCGTTGGCATTGACGGTGTAAGCACCGCCCCCGATGTGCGCGCCGTTCATGATGTAGCGGGTCAAGCCTGATGCTTGCACGTTATTGACGAGGGTGACGCCGGAATAAGTGTTCGTGCCGTTGAACTGCTGGAGGTTGCCGCCGCGGTAAACTTCCACATTGATCACGCCCGCCGCGCCATCGCGAACGGTGCCGCTGTAGATGCCGCGGTGGTTGTTGCCGCCACCGATCCGGACCGTGTTCGTTGACGCGGCGAGGCCGTTCTCAACGATGCTGTTCAGATTTGATCCGCTTAAAGAGGCGATTTCCTCCAGTCGCGTGATGTTCACGCTATCCACGTGCTGCAACTGCCATTTGCCGCCATTCATGTTCACGCGGGTATTGAAGTGGATCTGGTCGGTGTGTGTGCCCGAGCTCACCAGACGCAAGGTGCCATTGGTGTTGACCACAAAATTGCCCGAGAACGCATTACCCGCTGCCTTGGCCATGATCACCGTGCCTTCGTTGAGAGTCAGCCCCGGAGCGGAGTTGCCGGTGGGGCCTCCCGTGGTCAGGCTGAATGGACCTTCCTTGATGATGTTATTGTTGCGGAGTACGCCCAGATAGACCAGGTCGCCGGCGAGTGTGTTATGCACCTTGTTGGCGCCGTTGTTGTCTATGTTAAGGCTGATGGTCTGGACGCTGATGGAATTGTTGGTGATGCCGGAGTTGGCGGCGAGGTCGATCTCATTACCGGATATTGTGAACGCACTCGCCCCCGCATTGAAGACAATGCCGGTGAAATCCGTATCGATAGCAAAATCGTTGTTGGGGAAAAGACCGAGACTGCCCCCAAAGAACAAGCGGTCGTTAGCTGCCGGGGCGATGTCCAAATCCCAATTGGCCGGGGAGGCCAGCCAGTTCGACTGATCGCCTCCAGCGTCCCAGGTCTTATCGGCGGCATTGGATGGCATCAGTCCCGCGGCGAGGCAAAGTCCGATGGCCGCAAGGCAGCGGCTGGTTAGGCGAAGGGGTTGTGGATTCTTCATACGTTGATGGGCAGTGCTAGCTTGAGGGTCGTTGCGTGGGTTTGTCGGAAACTGTGGGCGGAACCGGGTCAAGGTGAAGTGACATGCTCATAGAGCCATTGCGTATCAGTGCTGGACGGGACGTCTGCGCCGGCGCCGGCTCTGATGAAACTTGCAACGCGCCAGCGATGCACCTCCGCGTGACCGTCGCCGAAGGAGAAGACCGAGCTGTTGTTGCCGTGCGAGATGGCGGGCAGATCGCGCATCACGGATTTGCTGGCCGGACTCCAGAACCAGCCGTCGTTGATGTTCTCGCGCTCGTCCAAAAAGACGATCACGTCCACCGCCTTGCGCCGGTTGAAATCAGTGGTCTTCCGGTACTTTTCATTGGCGTCAGCAAGGACGCCGCCGCTGATGCCGCTGTTACCTCGCGAGTCGGTGCAGCCCACATACGCGTTCATGGAGACAGTGCGGACACGCATTTCGCCATAGACTGGGTCGCGGGTCTTGTCCGACGGGCAGCGATAAATGCCGGGATTCTTGGTGTAGCCACCGATGGAGCCGTAGTCCTGGTATTCTGCGCCGACCAGCTTCAAGATGTTCGTGTTGTCGGGATGCGATGTCTGTCGCAACCATCCAGCCACCCAAGCGGGCCGCGATCGGTCTTCGCCCGCGATCGGTGGTCCGCCCGCGCCGTCGGGATTTTCCGCGCAACGCTCGCTGTTGTCGCCGGCATACAACATCCACGCGATCGCCAATTGTTTCTTGTTGTTCAAGCAGGAAGCGGTTTGCGCCTTCAACTTTGCCTTTGCCAACGCCGGCAACAGCATCGCCGCGAGAATGGCAATGATGGCAATGACGACGAGCAGTTCGATCAGCGTGAACCCGGCGCAGGGACGGTGCGCGGGCTTGTGACAGCCTGCAATCCGGCTGTATCGGCGCGGGGTGGGCGCAAGCGAAGATTGGATCGGGGTGTTCATGATTGCGATGAGGCCAAAATTATCAGGCGGGAATGGCGCGATGCTCCGGACTTTGTGCAAACCTCCTTGGAAATTCTGCGTCGCCCTTGCCGAGGCTGGATTTTTGTCCCACGCGACGACGGGTTGCCGGAGTCTCGTCGGAATCGATCCGGGGATAAACCGCTGAATTGTCGGAAGGCGATGCCAAAACTGTTTGTACTCCGGTAACCACATTGTGTCGCGATGCGCGCGACTGGCCGGTCCGTTTCGACCAGCAACTTCTTCGCGTGCAACATCCGCATGCGGCGCAACGTGCGGCCGGGCGAGCCACCTGTATGCTTTTGGAATGCCTTGATGAAGCCGCGGCGGGAGAGCCCGGACACATCCACCAAGTCAGCAACACTGATAGGCCGATGCCAGTTTCGCGTCAGGAATTGCAGGCTGCGCGCAAGTGCCGGATGCCGGCGACTAGTGGTGGTCACGCCCGTGATTCTATTCCAGGGCAGGGACGCCTTGCCTCCAAGTTTCGGCAAAGCGGATTGAGAATTCTGCGTGATAAGTGATGCGCCAGGTGGTCGGCATAAAACTGTTTGCGCGCCCCAGCGTCACCGTTCAGCCGCCGTTCAGCACAAATTCAAATACAGTTTGCACAAAGTCCGGCTATTACCGGCGCCCGCCGCTCGCTACACTGCCAACATGATTCCTTTCAACTGGGTTTGGCGAAAGTCGGTGCCAGCCACGCTGGCTTTGGCGGCCATGACAGGTTGCGCCAGCGCCCAGAGCGATGGAACGAATGCGGTCAGCAACCCATGGGATCAAGTGCCGGCCATTCTGGCGCGCATCGTGCCGCCGAAGTTTGCCGCGCGACAATTCGATGTCACCAAGTATGGGGCAAGAGGTGACGGCCAATTCATTTGCACAAAGGCTTTCAGTGACGCGATCACAGCGTGCGCTGACGCGGGTGGGGGACGAGTGGTGGTGCCGGCGGGAAAATTCCTGACCGGCGCCATTCATCTGCGCAGCGGCGTGGAGTTGCATCTTGCTGCCGACGCGGAGATCATTTTTTCCGACAAGCTGGAGGACTATTTGCCAGTTGTACTTGTCCGCGTGGGTGGGATCGAACTTTATAATTATTCGCCGCTCATTTACGCGCGGGATTGCATCAACGTCGCCGTCACCGGTAAGGGTAAACTTAACGGCAATGCGAAGAAGTGGTGGAGTTGGAAGAGCAGTGAATCCAAGAAGGTCTTTGAGATGGGAGAGAAGGGAGTGCCTTTGGAGCAGCGGGTGTTCGGCAAGCCTGAGTTTGCCATCCGGCCGAGCTTCCTGTGCCTTGTCAGCTGTACCAATGTGTTGCTCGAAGGCTTCACCATCGGCAGCGGGCCAAACTGGACGATTCATCCGATCTACTGCCAGAATCTGACGGTGCGTGGGGTCAGTGTGATCACTGATGGTCCGAATAATGATGGAATCGACCCGGACTCCTGCCGCGATGTGTTGATCGAACATTGCACCTTCGATACGGGCGATGACTGCGTGGTGCTCAAGTCCGGTTACAACGAAGATGGCTGGCGCGTCGGGAGGTCCACAGAGAATGTCATCATGCGTTACTGCACGGCCAAGCGCGGTCACGGCGGCCTGGTTGTCGGTAGTGAAATGTCCGGCGACGTGCGCAATGTTTTCATGCACGACTGTCAGTTCGACGGCACGGACCGCGCCATCCGCATCAAGTCGAAGCGCGGTCGTGGTGGGGTGGTGGAGAATATTTATGCTCGCAATCTGAAGGTGAAGAACATGAAACGCGACGTGGCCATCCTCAACATGGATTACAGCGCGGATCGCAATCAGGCCGCCAATGAGCGCCCCCCCGTTTTTCGCAATATGCAGTTCGAAGACATCACGGCCGACGGCGCTCCGGTGGCGATCATCATCCAAGGGTTGGAAGATTCAGCGATCGAGGATATCCGGTTCAAGAATTGGAGAGTCACGTCGCTGACGGGCGTGACAGCGAACTGGGGCAAGAATTTGTCGTTCGACAACATGACCATCGTGCGAGAGGTCGGGCCGGTGTTTGGTTTGAAGGAATGTTTTGACGTAACGGTAGCCCGGTCGCGTGCAGCCAAGGGGACCAGTACGTTCCTGAAACTGGAAGGCGCTACATCCGATGGCGTGCTGCTGGATGGTTGTAATCTGGCCGAAGCCGGCACGAAGTTCATCACCGGCGATGGTGTCAGAGAGGACGCAGTGCAGGTCAAATGAACCAACGCGGCAATTATCGCTGGGTAGTCTGCGGGCTGCTCTTTTTCTCGGTCGCCATCAACTACATCGACCGGCTCGTGATCGGAATTTTGAAAGCACCGCTGAGTGAGAAGCTCGGCTGGAGTGAAGTGGATTATGGCAACATCGCGGCCGCGTTCTCCTTTGCCTATGCATTTGGCTACCTGTTTGGCGGTCGCGCGATGGACCGATTTGGAGTCAAACGGGGGTTGCCCTTGTTTGTCCTGGCATGGAGCATCGCGGCCACGGCGCATGGTTTGTGCGCCCTAATCGGCTTGGAAGAGAAGTTCCGGATGACTTACCCATGGTTCTCGTGGGGGGAAAAGGGATTTGTCATGATGACGCTCGCCATGCCGATGACGGCGGCGGGATTCATGTTCGCGCGCATCGCGCTTGGCCTGACGGAAGGCGCAAATTTTCCAGGAGCGATCAAGGCCACGGCGGAATGGTTTCCGGTGAAAGAGCGGGCATTGGCAACGGGTTGGTTCAATGCCGGTTCGAACGTCGGCGCCATTCTTTGTCCCATCGGCGTGCCATGGTTGTTTGAGCACGTCGGCTGGCCGGCGACTTTTTACATCACAGGGGCGACGGGGTTCATCTGGGTGCTGGCGTGGTGGTGGATTTATGAGTCGCCCGAAAAACACCCGCGCTTGTCGCGCGAGGAGCGGGACTACATCAAGGAAGGGCAACCCATCACCGAGGAAAGGCCACCGACAGTTCCCTGGCTCAAGCTATTGGGTTACCGCGCGGTTTGGGCTTACGTGCTGGCCAGTATTTTAGCCGGCCCGGCGTGGGGTTTTTATCAGTTTTTCCTGCCAGATTTTTTGAAGAAGAGTTTCAAGCTGGGATTGCAGGAGATGGGTTGGTGGACCGGCGCATTCTACGCGGTCGCGGCAATCGGAGGGGTTTTGGGTGGCTGGCTTGCCGGGAATCTGCTGACCCGGGGGTGGAGTCTGAACGCCGCGCGGAAGATCTCGCTGCTGATCTGTGCGGTGGCGGTCGTGCCAGTCTTTTTGGCCCCGTATGCGTCACACGTATGGCTCGCGGTGTTGATTGTCGGCATCGCTGGTTCCGCCCACCAAGGCTGGTCGGCCAATCTGTTCAGTGTGGTTTCTGATACCATGCCAAAGGAAGCGATCAGTTCGGTGGTAGGGCTGGGCGGCTTTCTTGCCTACTTTACTGGCGGCTTTGTGAACAAATTTACCGGTGATCTGCTCCAGAAAACCGGCAGCTATGTTCCGGTGTTCCTTTATTTCTCCGGTATGTACGTGCTTTCGCTCATTGCCATTCAATTGCTCTTGCCCAAAATCGGAAAGGAATCGACCCGGTGAACGCTGCAACCATCAAATCCCTGTCGTCCGGTGCCGCTTCTCCCTGTCCGTATCCGTGGACGCCTGACCAGAACGATGGTACCTACCGCAATCCAGTCCTCTTCGCAGATTATTCGGATCCAGATGTCATCCGGCACGGTGATGATTTCTGGATGACGGCGTCGTCATTCAACTGCGTGCCCGGCCTGCCGATCCTCCATTCACGCGATCTCGTCAACTGGTCGTTGGCAAACCATGCCTTGAGAAATGTTCCGGGAGCGCGCTATGCGGAAGTCCAACCCGGCTGCGGCGTGTGGGCGCCGGCGATGCGTTACCATGGCGGCAAATTCTGGATCTTCTTCCCGACGCCCGACGAGGGGATCTATTTTACCACAGCCACGGACCCATGCGGGCGCTGGAGCGAGCCGCAACTTGTGCAAGCTGGCAAGGGATTGATCGATCCGTGTCCGCTTTGGGACGACGATGGGCAAGCATATCTAGTTCACGCCTACGCGCACTCGCGGTCCGGTCTGAAACACAAACTGCGTGTCTGTCCGATGTCACCGGATGGCACGCGACTGTTGGGCGAGGGTCAGATCGTCTTTCACAAGCCAGAGCAGCAGCACACGATCGAGGGCCCGAAGTTCTATAAGCGCGATGGCTGGTATTATATCTTGGCGCCTGCTGGCGGTGTCACCACGGGTTGGCAGACAGCGTTGCGTTCGCGAAACATCTTCGGTCCGTACGAAGACAAGATCGTCTTGCAGCAAGGACGTACCGCCATCAATGGTCCGCACCAAGGTGCATTGGTGGAGACGCCCAAGGGCGAATGGTGGTTTTTGAATTTTCAAGACACGGGCGTCTACGGCCGCGTGGTGCACCTGCAGCCGGTTGAGTGGCGCGATGGCTGGCTGATCATAGGTTCGCTTGCTGGCGGGGCTGCCATCGGCGAACCCGTGTTACAACACAGCAAGCCAGCTCTTCCGTTACAGCGCGTCGCCATTCCAGCCACCAACGACGAATTCAGTTCGTCCAAACTTGGCCTGCAGTGGCAATGGCACGCCAATCCGCGTGAGGATTGGTATTCCTTGGCCGCGCGGGACGGTTGGCTCCGATTGTTTGCCCAGCCGTCAGTGCCGGCAGGTCTCGCCCGGACGCCCAATCTCCTGCTGCAAAAATTTCCGGCCCGGGCATTTTCCGTGGAAACCCAGCTGGAACTCAACCCAAGCCAGGCGGGCATGGAGGCCGGGTTGGCAATTGTCGGTGACCACTGCGCTGCACTGGCGCTGCGATTCGATGGCAAGGTGATTGAGATCCTGCAACGGTCGGACGCCAGCGAAACAGTGCTCGGCCGGATCGGCAGGGCCTGGGCGGTGCTCCAGGTTGACGTGGCAGACGGCGGCCTGTGCAGTTTTCGGCTGCGCACCGATGATGGCACAAGAATCAAAGTGCCGTTGCGTTTCCAGGCGTGTGCCGGCAAATGGATCGGTGCCAAGCTGGGCATCTATTGCACGGCGCAAAATCCGTCGGCCGACAAGGGCTTTGCCGATTTCGATTACTTCCGGTTCTCGCCCCCGGCAACCGCTGCGGCTGAATAAACTTCCCGCGCCAGACGTTTGAATGAGGCAGGTCGAGCGGCGGGCTCGTGTTGTCCCGAGTTTCTTAACTGAAGCCTTGCCCCCCTGCGGACCTCGTGATTATTGTTGGTTAGTCCTCTGTCCAAGCGCCATTGCGGTGCTGGCTTCAGCCAGCTTGGGCGGGAGCTTTTACGAATCCTATGGTGCAGATTTCGTTTCGAACATTCCGACGCTGGGGCGCGTTACTGACGGCCTGGGGCGGGTGTTTTGCTTCCACGATTTCCGGACTTGCCGGCGACCTTGAGTATAATCGCGATGTGCGGCCGATCCTGGCGGAGAATTGCTTTCCTTGTCACGGCATGGACTCCGCCGCGCGCAAAGCCGGACTGCGTTTGGATAGTTTTGCTGACGCGACGGCCGGGAGTCAGGATGCGCCGGGTGCAATTGTTCCCGGCAAGCCGGACAAAAGTGAAGTCATCCGCCGCATTCTTGATAAAGGTGACGACATCATGCCACCAGAGAGTTCTCACAAAGTTCTTTCTGCCGAACAAAAGAAGGTCCTCAAGCGCTGGGTGGCTGAGGGCGCAAGGTATGAACCGCACTGGGCCTTTGTCACGCCCACCCGCCCACCGTTGCCAGTGGTGAAGAATCAGAAGTGGGTCCGGAATCCGGTGGACCAATTCGTTTTGGCGCGGTTGGAAGCCGAAAAGCTGAAACCCGCACCAGAAGCAGATCGGCGGACACTCGCCCGGCGGCTTTCGCTGGACCTGACGGGTCTGCCACCGACACCGGAAGCCGTCGAGAACTTTGTCTGTGACACTTCAGCGGATGCTTACGAGCGCTATGTGGACACGCTTCAGGCGTCGCCGCGTTGGGGGGAGCACCGCGGACGTTACTGGCTGGACGCCGCGCGCTATGGGGATACCCACGGGATTCACATTGATAACTTTCGGGAGACTTGGATTTATCGGGATCAAGTCATCAAGGCCTTCAACCAAAACCAGCCGTTCGATCAATTCACCATCGAGCAACTAGCCGGTGACCTGCTACCCAACCCGACTCGCGACCAGAAGGTGGCCAGCGGGTTCAACCGGTGCAATATCACCACCAGCGAAGGCGGTGCGATCGATGAAGAGTATCTTGTGTTGTACGCCCGTGACCGTACAGAAACGACATCGCAAGTCTGGATGGGGTTGACCGCCGGCTGCGCGGTCTGCCACGACCACAAGTACGATCCACTTTCGCAGAAGGAATTTTATCAGCTCTCCGCCTACTTTAACAACACGACGCAACGCGCCATGGACGGCAATGTGAAGGACACCCCACCGGTCATCGTCGTGCCGATGGCGAAAGATGATAGGCGTTGGCAGGAGCTGGAACAGGAAATGCCCGCCGCTGAAAAGCGGGTGACGGAACGCAAACAAGGCGCGAGGCAAGATTATGAGACGTGGGCAAAGCAGCCTGATGTTTCCAAGCTTGGACAAACGACCACCGAGGGGTTGGTCTTTCTCGCGCGGTTGGATGAGGGCTCGACGAGCAACCTCAACATCACGGTTGATGGTACGGCTCAAATCGAAACCCTCCCTGAAGTGGCCCAGTCGGAGCCGGGGGTGATTGCTACATCGGCGTTTGTAACCAGCGGCAAGACGATACCTACTTTGGAGAGCGTGGGCGACTTTGACCGCACAAATGCATTCACGTGGGCTGCCTGGGTAAAACTGCCGGAGGGCGAGAATCGGACAGGCGCTCTCTTTTCGCGGATGCGAGACAAGCAGCCGCATACGGGGTGGGATTTCTGGATCGAAGGTGGCAAGCCCGGGTTTCATTTGATCCATGACTGGCCGGAGAACGCGGTCAAGGTCGTCAGCAAGAACATGCTGCCCAAGGACAAATGGGTCCATGTGGCGATGACTTATGATGGGTCATCCAAGGCCGGTGGGGTAAAGATATTCGTCAATGGTGAGTCGCAGGAAGTGAACCGCGATAAAGATTCGCTCAATGCGAGCACGCGGACGGATTCGCCGTTCAAGATCGGCGGTCGGGACGGTGGCTCCCGGGTTTCGGAGGCCGGACTGCAGGACGTTCAGATTTTCAGCCGCAGGCTGACTGAACGCGAAATTCGGGAGCTAGGCGGAGTGCCACGGTTGAAATACTTCAGCACTGTTCCCGCTGAGAAGCGAGGCACGAACGATGTGGAGGAATTGTATCCAGTGTGGCTGGAGCTGTTGGATCCGCCATATCAGGCGTCAATTGCCACCAAGACGAAGCTGGCAAAGGAACAGTCTGCAATCCGCGGCCGGGCCACCGTTGCGCACATCATGCAAGAACGCGACAAACCAGCGGAAGCGTATCTCTTGAATCGCGGCGAGTACGATCAACGCCGGGACAAGGTATCCCCCGGCACGCCGGCGGCATTGCCGGCCATGCCAGGTGACTTGGCGGTCAATCGCCTTGGCCTGGCGCAATGGCTGTTGCGGCCAGAACATCCGCTCACGGCGCGCGTGACGGTGAATCGTTTCTGGCAGGAAGTTTTCGGTGAAGGATTGGTCCGGACCTCGGGTGATTTCGGCATCGCTGGCGAAATGCCATCGCATCCGGAGTTGCTCGATTGGCTGGCGGTCGAGTTTCGCGCGGATGGCTGGGATGTGAAGCGTTTCTTCAAACTGCTCGTCATGTCGGCAACTTATCGGCAATCCGCGGTCACAACTCCAGAGAAGATCGCGCGCGATCCGCAGAACCGCCTCTATGCGCGGGGGCCGCGTTTCCGGATGGATGCCGAGATGGTTCGCGACCACGCACTCGCCGCCAGCGGCTTGCTCGTTGATACCATCGGCGGGCCAAGCGTGAAGCCGTATCAGCCGGATGGCGTGTGGGAGGCGGTGGCGATGCCGGAGAGCGATACAAAACGTTACAAGCATGACACCGGCGATGCGCTTTACCGGCGGAGTCTCTACACATTCTGGAAACGATCAGCCCCGCCGGCTTCAATGGACATCTTCAATGCACCGAGCCGTCAGGCTTGCACTGTACGCCGGGAGCGAACTGATACACCGTTACAGGCGCTGGTGACTTTGAATGATCCGCAATTTGTCGAAGCTGCCCGCCATCTGGCGCAAGAAGCGATCACGAAGGGCGGCCCGAACCCGGAAACGCGGATCGACTTCATGGCTGAGCGGCTGATCGCGCGCCCCTTGAAGAACACTGAACACAAGATCGCCACCAATGGGCTCATTGCGTTGCTCAAGCATTACGAGCAGGCTCCGGCAGATGCTGAAAAGCTGCTGGCAGTAGGCGCGTCCAAACCAGACGCCAACCTTGACCGGCCGACGCTCGCCGCCTACACGATGTTGGCGAACCAGTTGATGAATCTCGACGAGGTGTTAAACAAGTAACCCCATGAAACCGTTTCCCGACTTCAATCCGTCGCCGTTATTCAAGGATTACGTGCGTTATGAGACGCGGCGGCAGTTCTTCAAGCGCGGCGCCAGTCTCATGGGCATGGCGGCACTGGCCGCATTATCTCCGGCGGCGTTGCAGGCTGGGAACAAGAAGAACGCCGCTGCCCGGCAGGTGGCCCACGCCGCGCAGGTTTTTGCGCCAAGGGCGAAGCGCATCATTTATCTGCACATGGTGGGCGGTCCCTCGCAGATGGATCTGTTCGATTACAAGCCCGGCATGGGTGACTGGTTCGACAAGGAATTGCCGGAGACCATCCGGATGGGCCAGCGCCTTACCACAATGACCAGCGGGCAGAAGCGGTTTCCGATTGCGCCCTCGAAGTACACGTTTGCGCAACACGGCAAGAGCGGCATGTGGGTCAGCGAGTTATTGCCATGGACCGCCAAGATGGTGGACGATCTGTGTTTCATCCGTTCGATGAAAACGGACGCGATCAACCACGAGCCGGCCATCACGTTCATGCAGACCGGCAACCAAGTGACAGGCCGCCCCTGTCTAGGCTCATGGGTCTCTTACGGGCTCGGTTCGATGAACGATAATCTTCCGACATTTGTCGTGCTGGTCGCGCAGCCCTCGAACACGGAACAGATCCAAGCCATCTCATCGCGGTTATGGAGCTCTGGTTATCTGTCCGGTGAACATGCTGGGGTTTCCTTCCGCTCGATGGGCGATCCAATCCTGTACATCAATAATCCGGCCGGGGTGAACGAAAAAGTGCGCCGACAGACACTGGATGGCCTAAAGGCGTTGAATGAGATCAATTATCGCGAAGTCGGCGATCCTGAAACGCACACCCGCATTCAACAATACGAACTGGCGTTCCGCATGCAATCGAGCGTGCCGGATCTGACGGCCATCGCCAGCGAACCAGAGGCGACCTTCAAGCTTTATGGGGACGACGCCAAGAAGCCTGGCACCTTTGCCAACTCAGCGTTGCTGGCCCGGCGGCTTGCGGAGCGCGGAGTGCGGTTCGTGCAGATTTACCACAACAACTGGGATACGCATGCGAACACTTCCATGCGCCTGCCAATGCAATGCAAGGATGTGGATCAAGCCTGCTACGCACTGGTGCAGGATCTGAAAGCACGGGGCATGTTGGAAGACACGCTGGTGGTCTGGGGCGGGGAATTCGGCAGGACTGTCTATACTCAAGGCAAGCTGGAACGGGATAATTACGGCCGCGATCATCACCCGCGCTGCTTCACCATGTGGATGGCGGGTGGTGGCGCAAAGCCGGGAGTGGTTCACGGCGAGACGGACGAATTCTCCTATAACATCACCCGCGACCCGGTGACCGTACACGATTTCCACGCCACGGTGATGAAGCTGCTCGGCTTCGATCACGAACGATTCAGCTATCGCCACCTCGGTCTTGACCAAAAATTGACCGGGGTTGAACCGGCCAAAGTGGTTGAAGCGCTGATTACGTGAGGGCAGGCTGCATTGGCCTACGCCAGTTCAGCCGCCACCGCTTGTCCCAACGCTTCAGCCTCCGCGATGGGCCGTTTGCTCAGTGCGCGTTTCGCAGAACCATCACGGAACGACACTGCTCTAAGCGTGAGTGTCTCACCATTGATTTCGGCGTGTGCGCCGACCGGACTCTGACAGCCACCGCCCATTGCCCGAAGAAAACTTCGCTCAGCTGACACGCACTGGAAGGTGTTGAAGTGGTTCAACCGTTCGCAAATCTTTGCGATGCGTTCGTCATGTTCACGGATTTCGATGCCGATCGCGGCTTGCCCGACGCAAGGCAGCATCTGGTCCACGTCGATCACGCTGGCGAATAGGCCATCCGGCACGGCGTCGCCGGTGATTGTGCCGTCGGTATTGATGGAGAAATTCAGCCGCTTGAGACCGGCCAGTGCGAGAATCGTGGCATCGAGTTCGCCTTGCTCGGCGACCTTGTTCATGCGCGTGGTGACATTGCCACGAATCTCCACCGTTTTGAAATCGGGACGAGCCGCCAGCAATTGTTCCTTCCGGCGCGTGCTGCTGGTGGCAATGGTGGCACCCTTTGGAAAATCCTTTAATTTGAGGTGAGCGTTGTAACCGCGCAATTGGTCCTGGCCCGGCGACCAATCTGCCGATGATCTGTCCGCCGCGCGCTGTTTGATATGGTCCGCGGATCGATAAATCAACACGTCGCGCACATCCTCGCGCTTGGGCGTGGCGGCGAGCATGAGTCCAGCGGGAAGTTCGGTGGGTAGATCTTTCAAGCTATGCACTGCGAGATCGGCCTGACCTTTGATGAGCGCGACTTCGAGCTCCTTGGTGAACAGTCCCTTCGGCAGGCTGGGGTCGGTCTTGGACATCGAAACCTTCTGCAGCTTGTCGCCCGTGGTCTTGATGATCTTGTAATCGAAACGGAGTCGCGGAAACGCCTTCCGGCACATCTCCAGAATCAGGTTGGTCTGCGCCAGGGCCAGCGCGCTGCCACGCGTGGCGATGAGGATGGGTTTTTCAGGCATGAGATTCTTGATTCGCGCGCGGCAGGTTCGGAACTGGGCCACCAGAACTCAGAACGGGTCGGGCCTTGTCAGCGATGATGACCTCACAACGCGCGATCTCTTCGCGCCGCTGTTGCAGATAGTCGTTCGCGATGGCCTGCAAGTCGTCCACGTTGTAGAGAAAGACGTTGTCGAGATAGTTCACCTCGGGGTCGATGTCGCGTGGCACAGCGATGTCGATCAGCAGCAGCGGGCGATTCCGGCGAAGTTTCATCAACGGTTCGAGCTTGGTGCGGTCAAGAATATGATGTGGCGCGGCTGTGCTGCTGATGACGATGTCCACCCGCTCGAATTCCTTTGCCCAGTCGTCGAAGCGCGTGGCGCGGCCGCCGAGTTCACGGGCGAGTTCCTCCGCCCGGTCGAACGAGCGATTGGCCACGACGATGCTGCGGGCCCCCCGGGAGAGCAGGGCCCGGGCGGTCTTCTCGCTGGTGTCGCCGGCGCCGATGACCATGACTTCGTGTTCGTCGAGTGCATTAAAAATCTTTTCCGCCAATTCCACCGCCACTGACGCGACGCTGACACTCCCGCGTTGGATGTTCGTTTCCGTGCGGATCTGCTTGGCCACGTTGAAGGCGCGCTGAAAAGTCTTGTTCAATCGTGGTCCGGTGTGCTTGTGCTGCAACGCCACTTCATACGCCTGTTTGAGCTGGCCGAGGATTTCTGTCTCACCTACCACCATGGAATCAAGACCCGCAGCAACTTTGAACAGGTGATGCACGCTTTGGGGTTCAGCAAGTGAATATAGCTCGGCTGGCAGGCCGCTAGCGGATGCATGATATGCGCCAAGAAATCCCTTCAAAGCGGTCAGCGTTGTGCTGGCATCGTTTCCGGCGGCATAGATTTCCACGCGGTTACAGGTGGAGAGGATCACCGCCTCGTTGACAGTTCCGCTGGCGCGTAACCGGGCAAGGGCCTCGGGAATATGCGCTTCAGCGAAAGCAAACCGCTCCCGTGTTTCCACGGGCGCCGAATGATGGCTGAGGCCTAGGACGACGATCATGCGCAGCGGGTCATTGCTGATGTAGCTTCGAGAGCAGGTTCGTGCCCCAGAAGGTCAGGATGAGAAACACAAAGACGCCGGTCACGCCGAAGGCAAAGCGCCGGCCGCTGAGTCCTAGCCGCCAGCGCCACGCCAGCAGGATGAGATAGGATAGCCAGAGCAACGCCGACCATTTCACCTTAACATCGCTGAAATAAGAGACGCCTTCTGGGCGGGGGAGCCGTCCGCCTGCCAGCAAGCCGACGGTAAGGAAGATGAAACCCACCGTCACCAGCCGGACCGTAACGACTTCCAAACGTTGGATCGGGGGTAGCAGGGAGAAGACGGCGCTGAGCTTCTTGAATTTGAGATTGTGTTGCTGGGACACGAGCATCAACCCTGCGACCGCACCAAGGCCAAACGCCCCGTAGGCCAGCAGGATCATCGCGGCGTGGAGACTGACCAGCCAGCCGGTGAACTCCGGCTTCGGCCCGCGTGCCGGATCCAGTGACGGCATGAGCGCAAACACGCCGATGATGAACAGCAAGGGAGCCGCGAAGGCGCCGACAAAGCGCAGCCGGGGCAGGGCGCTCACCACCAGCGCAAGCAGCACCAGCGCCCAAGCCAGAAAAGTCGTGGCCTCGTAAAGGTTGTTGACCGGGCAGGTTTTGAGCGAAAAGCCACGGAGGACCATTGCTGTTGTGTGCAGGGCGAGCGCGAGCATCAGCAGGGCAAGATTGACGTGGTCATCCCGGCGAAAGCCTTTTCGCCACAGGAAAACCGAATAAACGGTGCTCAAGCCATAAACCAGCACGGCGAGCAGGAAGGTATGACGGTCGGTGAACCAGTCCACGCTAACAGGTTAGCAGGGGGAAATCACCGGGCAAGCGCAGACATGGCGGCGAACTGCCATCCATTTCATTCGAGGCGTGCCGCGGGTGGCGCGAGTTCATTGCGTACCCGCGCAACCATCGTGTCGATCTGTTGGATGGGCACATTGATTTCCTGCAGGAGCGCTTCAGCAAGCGCGGCGGCGGATTCAGCTTCGTCGTAGCGGATCACGGCTGCGCCGGCATGCTGCAGGGTTTCCTGCTGATTCAGATAGGCGGCCCGCGCCAGGATGCGCACTGTCGGATTCATTTCCCGCGCGGTGTGGATCACCTGCCGGCTGATCTCAATATGCGGGACGGTGACAAACAGGTACGAGGCTGAGGGCAGTCCTGCGGCCTGTAGAATCTCCGCGCGCTTGGCGTCGCCGAAGACGGCCGTCCGGCCGGCTGCCTGCAATTCGAGCACCGTATCAATGTTTGTCTCCACAATCGTCGGGTTGATGCCGAATTCGCGTAGCAGGCGCGTCAAGGTCTGGCCGACCGGGCCATGGCCAACCACGATGGCGCGCACTCCCGAGGTGTTCCCCATGCGGTTGGCGGCGATTTCATTCGCTTCTGCGCCGCGCTTGCTGTGACCACGCGCCAGCCTGGCTGCGAGCCAGGGCCATTGCTGTAGTTTCGGCTCCAGTCGCAGCAGGCCTTTGAACAGGGCGGGATTGAGACTGATGGAAATGATCGCGCCGGCCACCAGCACGTTATGCGCGCTGCCCGGCAGCAGACCAAGCGACTTGGCCATCTCTCCGACGATGAAGGAGAATTCGCCGATCTGGGCCAGCCCGCCGGCAACCGTCAGTCCCGTGCGCAAGGAATGCCCGCACAGAATGACGATGAGCAGGGCGACGAGCGGTTTCACGAGAAGGATTACGACCAGCACGCCAGCCAGCAGACCGGGCGATTCGAGGATGGCGCGGAAATCAAACAACATGCCGACCGCCACGAAGAACAACACCGCAAAAGCATCGCGCATCGGCAGCACATCGGCGGCGGCTTGGTCGCTGACCTTGGATTGGCCGACTACCATGCCGGCGAGAAACGCGCCCAGCGCCATCGAGGCGCCGAAGGCGACGTACGAAAGCGTCGCGATACAAATAGCCATCACCAGCACTGTGAGGGTGAACAGCTCGCGCGAGCGGAGGCGGGTCACGCGCAGCAGCAGCCACGGGATGAACCGTGCCCCAGCCAGCAGGATGATCGCACTGAGCAAAGCCAGCTTCAGCACCGCCACGCCCATCGTTTGCAGCAGGCCACCGCCACCGCCGCTGGCGGCCAGCGGTGGCAACAACACGAGCACCAGCACGGTGATGATGTCTTCCACCACGAGCCAGCCTACTGCCGCATGCCCTTCGGGCGTGTCCACCGAACCCTGGTCCGACAATGCGCGCAACAACACCACCGTGCTGGCTACCGACACCGCGATACCGAGCACGAGACCGCCCTGCCAAGTGAAGCCGGCCAGCGTTGCGATGCCCATGCACGCCGCGGTGGCGGCGGCACTTTGACCCAGTGCACCCGGGATGGCGATTGCCTTCACCGCGAGCAAGTCCTTGAGGTGAAAATGCAGTCCCACGCCGAACATCAGCAGAATGACGCCGATTTCCGCGAGCTGCGACGCAAGCTTGGTATCGCCGGAGAAACCGGGTGTGTTGGGCCCGACCATCACGCCGGCAATCAGGTAGCCGACAATGGGTGAGAGGCCAACCCACCGGGCCAGCAAGCCGAAAAGCAGCGCGCCACTGAGCCCTAGCGCGATGGTCGTGATCAAAGGCATTTCGTGCATCGCGCCAAGTAATACCAATAACCCGCGCCGTGAAAGCCCGCAGTTCAATTAATTTGCAATTTCTGGAAAGAGAATTAGGGCAAGGCGAACAAGCGGTTGCTTGGCACGACCGGGATCAGCGATAGCATGCCAGGAAGTCTTTGCTGGCGGCGGCGCTTCTGGTGGCTAGGGTTTGAATCTTTCGAATGTCTTGCCGTTAAACCGAAGCGCGCCGGCGTTATGGCTGCCAAGCCACAAGGCGCCTTGGCGGTCTTTGTAAATGGAGAACAACGTGACGTTGGCATTGCCAATTTTGAGCGGATAATGGGTTCTATTCTTCCCGTCGTATTTCCATGCGCCGCCGCCGCTATACATTGCTGACCATACGTTCCCGTCATTGTCTTCGACGAGAGACATGCTATCAACGATTGTGCCCTTGGTGCTTGCTTTGAATTGCTCCATTCCTTTGACAGTTCGGAATTCCTTAAGCGGCGTTCCCCCACTGTAGCTGAACCAAAAGTTGCCGTGTCGGTCTTCCATGATGGAGCGGACCGGCGCGGCTGTGAGCTCCGTATCGGTCAACCAGGTGAATGATTTCCCATCAAAACGACACACCCCGACACAAGTGGTGCCGAACCATAGGTGTCCTTTGGAATCTTGCAGTATGGCGTAAACGTCGTAGGGGCTGTAGATGGCATTGGGGAATTTTGAGCGGGGGAGATTGGTGTAATGCTCATCGCCAAGTTTGGTTTTGGGGAATTCCAATGCGTGCAAGTTATTGCCATCATACCGATAAACCACCCCGCCATCCTGCGCGCCTTGAAACCACAGGTCGTCTGGTTGCAGCCTCCATTCGGTCATCGGCGAACGCTCTGCGGCCCGGCGTAACGTGGTGAAGACGCGACCATCATATTTGCTGATCCCATCCGATTGCCCGCCGCCGCCCGGCGTGGTGAAGTAGATATTTCCGGACCTGTCTTCTTGGATGGCCCAGATGCGGTTGTGGCACAATCCATCTTTGGTCGTGAAGTTGGTTATGGTCTTTCCGTCATAGCGATAAACCCCATCCTCTCCACTGCCGAACCAATAAACATTGTTCCGGGCTTGAAAAATCCGCCAGATGCTCGTGCTCAAGTTGGAAACTGCGGTGCCTTGGGCGATCGCTGACGCTTGATCCTTTACGGGCTGGGCGATGCCTGTGGACAGCGCCGCAAGCAGGAGCAAAGTGGCCAGAGTTTGGTGGAGTCTCATGAATCGGGCGGTATGGGAAGGCAGCTTCTATTTCTTGTAAAACTTCTTCTGCCACGCGGTTTGTTTCTTGCCGGCCTCGCGCAGAAACGGCGCCAGCGTACCGATGCTTAGAAGGCGTTGATTGAACCAATGCCACGGCTGCTTCAACGGGCGGGTGAAGTCCACGAACAACACGACACGGTAGCCATCAGTGTCGTTCCAGACTTCGTGATTGTAGGTGTCGTCGAAGATCAACGCCTTGCCCTCGCTCCAGTGGCAGATGTCATTGGCGATGCGGATGCGCACGCGCTCGCGCGGCTCCGGCACAAGCAGGCCGAGATGGAAGCGCAGTACGCCGTTATAGGCGCCGCGGTGAGCAGGGATATGTTTGTGCGGCGAGAGAATGCTGAAGAAAGCCGTCGTCATGCCGGGAATCTTGCCCAGCAGCCGCATGGTTTCGGGGCAGCGCTTGGCGTTTTCAGCGCAATCCATGCCGATGCCGGCAAGGAAGAAGGTTTTCCAGTCATTGTCAGTCTGGATGGTGGCGACTTCCTTGAGGATGTCCTGAAAGCTTGGCATCTGGTCGCGATAAACCATCACGGCGTCAAGTTCGGTGCGGATCTTCTTCCAATCGGTCTCCAATTCCTTGGCCCAAAGGAAGGTCTTGGTTTGATAGACGTGCGGGTCGCCATGAACGGACACCTGCGCGACGAAGCTCTCAAGCCAGTCTTGTAGGGTCAACCCGACGCGCCCGAGAAACGTCTTGGGCTTGGAGAGCGTATGCTTGCGATGACGATAGTCCGGTGTCGGCACGGGCGTGGCAACGGTTTGGTTCATCGTGTCCATGCGGAAATTGAAAAAGCTCGGGCGCCGGGAGGAAAGTAAAAAGTACTGGGACTTTTAT
>Ga0315910_10000340_pt1 | contig 48430 bp, 39 predicted proteins | sample EdamamesoilMG_FD_204470 | JGI IMG/M metagenome (GOLD analysis project Ga0315910, IMG submission 204470) | Garden soil microbial communities collected in Santa Monica, California, United States - Edamame soil | ecosystem: Environmental > Terrestrial > Soil > Garden | place: USA: California... | reverse complement strand
CAGGTATTTCGAGATGAGGTACTTGCCGAGCGCGAAGAGGAGCGCCGTGATGAACGCTCCGCGCCACACATCGACCCATCGAATCTGCACGTCGGGCAGGACCTTGAACAACATGCCAAACAGGATCGTGGTCACGCCCAACGAAACCAGCAGATCGATGGTTCTGACGGCGAGTCCGGAAATCGGAATCCAGTCCCTTGCGTACTCGAGAATCCCGGTGATTGCGACGCTCACTACAAATGACGTGAGCATGAGAAAGCCGATGATCAATACCATGCTCAGCGACAGCAGCCGACTGATCAGGAATTTCAGGATGCCGCTACGCGACGGCTTTGCTCGCACACCCCAGAAATTGTTGAGCGAGCTTTGCACCTGTACAAACACGGTCGTTGCGCCAAAAATCAGTGCGCTGATTCCCAGGATCGTTGGCACCAGCCCCGCCTCCACCACTCGTGAACGTCGCACAGCCCCTTCGACCGCCGCCGCAGCCTGATGTCCGACCAGCTCGGATATTGCCGCAGAAATCCGCCCGCTGGCCGCGTCCTCTCCAAATACCATCCCGACAATCGCAACGATGATGATGACGGGTGGCGAAAGCGAGAACAGCATTCCGAAGGCCAGTGCTCCTGCGTGCGCAAAAGCATCGCGCTCCAGCCAGCGCTGCGCGGCAGCCTTGAGAACTTGTATGAGCGAGTTTCGTTGCATGCCATCGAATCATCGCATGTGCAGCGCCTGCACTGCCGGTTGTCATTTCTGACGATCCGAACTCACTTCGCCCGTGATTGCCCGCGTGTGACAACCCTTCGGTTGAGTCTTTCCCGCAAAACGATCTCGGGTCCATTTCATCAACGGTCCATACAGCGTTGAGCCCAACACCAGGGATTGATGAGTGGCCCCGGGAAAGATCCAATAGTCGAGAGTCTGCCCTGCGGCACAGCGGCTCTGCACGTAACCGTCCGTCACGGAAGACCCGACGACGTCATCGGAGAGTCCCTGCGCGATCAGCAACGGGGAAGCAATTGCAGCGGTCGGAATGTTCTCATCCATCCGCTTCCCCAGTGCGCCCTTGGTGAGATCCGCCAGCGGCGGCGCACCGCCGAACTTGGCGAATTCCTCGGCAAACGGTGCTGGATCTATGGCACAGAACTTCGCCATGCGACGGACACTGTCCAGCGCACGCGAATCGAACGATTCCTCCAGCTTCACATCTGGATAGAAGCTGCTGTACGCGAATGCCAGCCACCAGTTGTCCTGCGCAACGTCTGTTGGATTCCAGAGCTTCATGGACTTCCTTTCGTCGGTGACGGGCGCCAGAGCGACTACACCCATCAGCTTGACGTCGGGCGCATAGCTCGGACCCACGCTGCCGGACCACAAGGCCGCGTGTCCGCCTTGCGAATATCCCCACACGACTGTGCGCTCGCGATCGAGTGTCAACTCCCTCATCTGACGCGCCGCACGCACCGAATCGAGTCCTGCTCGCGCCTCGCCTTCGCCGATAAGGTATTCGTGAGGACTGTCCGCACGGCCTGCGGTCGAATAATCGGTCGTGACGAACACCCAGCCTGCGTTCAACATCTCGCGCCATATGGGGATATCGATGAGGTAAGGCTGCGTCAACAACGAAGGCATGCAGTTCTGCGCGAGCCCGGCCGTACCATGGAAAAACATCACAACGGGCCGCGCGGCGGTTGCAGGTTTGGCAGGCGCCAATACGGTCGCAACAGCCGTCGCGGGATTGCCGTTCCCGAACGTTGTTGCGTAGAGAATTCGCCATGCCCGCGACCCTTCGGGAAGCGGCCTTCCCTTCAACGGCTCGCTGCGCAGTAGTGTGCCGGGGGTCGGGATCTCGGCTGGAGGGTCGTAGAAAGAATCGCGCGCTACGTATTCGTACACGGGGTCCGCCGCTGGCGCAGGAGTGATCCAGCTCAGAAGGCACAATAGTGAGACGGCAACCCCCGCGCGGCTGCGTAGGCGAGCGCATTTGCACCGCATCATCGTCACTTTGTTAGACATGACTTCTCCCGAGGTTCTGCATTGATTCGCGAATATCCCCCACGCCGACCAAACAATCCTGAAAAGTCGGACTCATTCGCCCGAAATCGCGCGCGCGTGACATCCCTTCGGCTGCGCCTTCCCCGCAAATCGATCTCGGGTCCATTCCATCAACGGTCGGTCCAACGTCGAGCCAAACACCAAAGACCCGTGTGTGGCCGCAGGCACGAGCCAATAGTCGAGACTCTGCCCAGCCGCACAGCGATCCCGCACGTAGCCATCCGTCACGGTAGGCGGGACGTCGGCATCGGAAAGTCCCTGGGCCACCAGCAACGGCGCAGCTATCGCCACGGTCGGAATGTTTTCCTCCATCCGCTTTCCCAATGTGCCTTTGGTGAAATCAGCCAGTGGCGGCGACCCGCCGAACTTGCCGAACTCTTCAACAAACGGAGCGGGATCCAGGACACAAAGCCGCGCGACTCGGCGGACACCTTCGAGCGCTCGAGGATCAATCACTTCCTCCAGCTTCACATCCGGATAAAAGCTGCTGTATGCGAATGCCAACCACCAGTTGGTCTGCGCAATGTCCGTGGGAGTCCAGAACGTCATGGTCTTCACCATGTCGGTGGCTGGCGCAAAGGCAGCGACACCCATCAGCCTGACCTCGGGCGCATAGCGCGGACCCAAGCTGCCGGCCCACAAGGCCGAGTGTCCGCCCTGCGAAAATCCCCACACGACCACGCGCTCGCGATCGAGCGTCAACTCCTTCATTTGCCGTGCTGCGCGCACTGAATCCAGTCCTGCCCGCGCCTCGCCTTCGCCGATGAGGTATTCATGAGGACTGTCCGCGCTGACCGCGGTCGCGTAGTCGGTCGCGACGATCACCCAACCTGCATCCAACGCTTCGCGCAAGGCCGGGACAGCGATGAAGGGCTGAGTTATCAAGGAGGGCTGGCATTGCTGCGCGAGCCCGGCCGTCCCATGGAGCCACATGACAACGGGTCGCGGGCCAGCTGCAGACTTGCCGGAGGCCAAAACGGTCGCCACCGCCCACGCGGGACTGCCGTTTCCGAACGTGGTCGCGTAGAGAAGGCGCCATGCCTGCGACCCTTCCGGAATCTGCCTGCCATTCAGCGGCTCGCTGCGCACGACAGTGCCGGCGCGCGGGATCTCGGACGGAGGGTCGTAGAAGGAATCGCGCGCCACGTACGCGAGAGGCGCATCCGCTGCCGACGCGGGATTGGCCAGCAGGGACGATAGCGAGAGAGCAATTGCTGCGCGCCTGCGCAGTCGAGCGCCTTTGCACCGTGCGGTAGTCGCATTGTTAGACATGACTACTCCCGACTAACGGGGGCTGGTCGCGAGGTTAGACTGCCGTGACAGCAGCTACAACTGAGAATGTGCGCGCAGCCAGGAACCGGTCGCCACCGCTGGCCTTTCTGAATCAACGCAAAGTTAGCTTAGATCATCAATTCCCGCTCGCGCCCTGCTTCACCCAGCCAGTTGATGTCCTTCACGAGGCGCGCATGCAGTTGCGAGTCGCCTGCCCCGCCGTGGAGATAGCGGGCAACGTTGCGACGCAGTTCTTCCAGACGTTCATTTCGCTGCCGCAGATAGAGCAAAACCGCTGCAACTGCATGTCCATCGGTACCATCCAGAACGGCCGATTCCGCCGCCTCGAGCGCGCCGCGCATCTCGAGCTCGGTCGGCTTGTGCAAGGCGCCTGACGTATCCGTCGCCCGCTTGAGACCGATCCCGTGAAGCAGTGCGTGCATGATGTCTGTAGTCGTGACAATCCCGACCAGGTGGTCATCTTCGTCGACCACGGGCAAGGAATGGATCGCGTGGGTCACCATGCGCGAAGCCGCATCCTCGATGCTGTCGCCGAGCTGGGCCTTTATGACGGGTTGACGCATCAGCATTGCGATCTTGAACCTTTCGTTGAGGAACGACGCCGTCGCCTTGGCGCCCGCCTTTGCCACGAAGCCTTCCAGTTTCAGCATGTCCGCTGAACTCAGCATGCCCTTGACTTGCCTCCCATCGACGACGGGAAGGTGGTGAACCGGGTAGCTCGCAAAGAGACGCATCACTTCCGTGATCGGCTCGTGGACGTCGATCGAAAGCACTGCCTCCGTCATGAGGTGCCTGATACATTCTGCTGGCATGGATTCCTCACTGAGACACGACTGTCTCGCTCTGGAGATCAGGTATCGGCCAGTCGGCGAGCGGCACGTATAAGGCCTATTACGGATGTACCGGTAAAGGCGACAACTTCCGCCGCCGGCGCACCCGGTTGGGCCTGTTTTTCACGTCAAGACCTTGGAAGGCGGACCAATATCGGCCATGGGTCTGCATTGAGTCGCGAAATCCCCTCACCTCGACCCTTCACCTCTCATACGACGCCACCGAGACATCATCCAGGCCCACGCGCGCCAGCAAGACCTGGAAGTGCGGATGTTTCCGAAGTGCGGTCAGTCGTGGATCACTGCGCAGGAAGATCAGGCAGTTCGATCGCGCTTCAACGGCATCATCGAACAAGCTCAGCGCCCGCTCCTCGTCTCCGAGGGTCAGGTACGCCACGGCCGATTCGTAAGGACAAACATATGTGCCCACGCTCTCGGCCTTCCGCATCAGCGGGAGCACCTTCTCCGTCTGTCCCGCGTATCCATACGCCTGCGCCAGCATGATCAACGCGACGGGGGACCCGTCGAGTTTCGCGCCGTGCTCGAGGAGCCGAATCGCCCTTTCATTGTCTCCGGCGATATAGGCGGCGACGCCCGCGCCCGAGAACAACATGCCAATGTCCGGGTGCTGCCGCATCTGCTTTTCGGTCCACGCACGCGCGGCTTCCTTTTCGCCGACCATGAACAGCGCCCAGTTCCCCCAGTCCGCCATTTCCGCATTGAGCGGATCGAGGCGCTCCGCGTTGGCCAGGTGTTCCTTGACCTTTTCGGGTTCACCGATCCCGGAGTAGTACAGCGCAAAGCCCAGCTCTGTCTTCGCCAGCGTCGGGTCGCGGCGCTTCGCCTTGTTCAACGCGATCCACGCGTCCTTCCAGCGCCAGGCCATCACATAGGTAAGACCCAGCGAGGACCAGGCCTCGGCGGAATCGGGACGCAACTCCTGCGCGTCCGCGATCGAATCTACAACCGTCTGCAGCAGGTTGATGGGCGGCTCGAAGTAACCGAACAATTGGCGGTAGGCATCGCTCCTGCCGATATAGGCATCGTAGAACTTCGGATCCAGCTCGATGGCCTGCTCGAACAGCTCGACCGCGCGCGGCAGGGAGTCCTGGCTGACCAGGTCCAACTGATGATGTCCTTCGACGTACGCCTCGTAAGCCCGGAGGTTGCTGGTCGGAAACTCATCCAGCGCCCGTCGTTCCTCCGACAGGATCGCAACCTTCAACGACTCCGACACCGCGGCGGCAATGCTGGACTGCATCGCGAATAGATTGGTGTCGTCGGTACGGCCCTCGTAGTTGTTGTCCCACACCACCAGGCCCTTGCGCAGATCCTCGAGCTCCGCGGTGATGCGCAGGCTGTTGCCCGCGGAGATGCTGACTATCCCATCGAGCACGTACTGCACGTCGGGCAGCTGGCTGCGGATGTGATCGTGCACCTTGTTGTCCTTGAAGGTGAACGCCGACGTTGCCGGCACGACCTTGAGGCCGGATATTTTCCGCAGGTTGAGGATGAGTTCGCGCGTAACCTGGTCCGCGAATGGCCGCCAGGAGTCGGATGCGTCGCCGGATACGTCGAAGGGCACGACCAGCACGTATGGGGAGTTCGCGTTCGCTTGCGCGGGAGGCGGAGAGGCCAGGAAACGCCAGCCGACCAGCACCGCGACCAGCACTCCAACCACGCCCAACGCCAAGCGCCACGCCAGCGTCGGCTTGGCGGCGCGACTCGCGTCAGACGGTGGCTGCGGCTCGCCACCTCCGCCGCCATTCGGAATCTCCGTGACGGGCGCAATGAACTGGTAGCCGCGACCGCGGATGGTCTGGATGGTGCTCTGCAACTCGCCGCTGTCGCCCAGCACCTTGCGCGCGCTCTTGACGTGATTGCTCAGCGTTGCATCGGAGACCTCACGGCCATCCCAGACTTCCTTGAACAGCTCCTCCCGGGTCACGACCCGGTCCCGATGCGCGATCAGGTACACGAGCAGATCGAACACCTTCGGCTCAGCGGCAATGGGCGAGTCCCCGCTGCTGATTCGAAACCGGGCGGTGTCGATGAGGAATTCGGCTATCTGGTATTTCATTCGGCCGGCAGCGGGATCAGATTGCGAATCATTATCAAACCATTACCAGGAAATTAGCCAGACCTCATGCAGTGCTTCGGCCACCCCGCCAAGGTGGCACCCGCTCGAACAACAACGACTGGGGAGAAGCCACATGCCGACGCCACTGCAAATCCTGATGGATCCTGTTTCCCTGACCGTCTTGGCTCTTTACGGTGCATTGATACTGCTGGAAGCACTGTTCCCTGCCCGACCACTGCCCCGGGTGAAGGGTTGGAGGACCCGGGCGCTCGCCGTCTTCGTACTCTATTTCTACCTGTCTTCGTATCTGCCGCTGCTCTGGGGCGACACGCTGGCCCAGTACCAGCTCTTCAACCTGGAAGGGCTCAATCCCTTTGTCGGCGCCGGCATCGGCGTGCTGGTCTATGAACTGCTGGTCTATGTCTGGCACCGGACCATGCACCGCGTGCACTGGCTGTGGCGCTCCTTTCATCAGATGCATCACAGCGCCGAACGCCTGGACAGTTATGGCGCGTTCTACTTCAGCCCGCTGGACATCGTGGGCTTCACCTTCCTCACCAGTCTCAGCCTGACTGTGGTCGGGGGGCTCAGCGCCCAGGCTGTCACGTACTTCCTCTACGCCACGATGTTCCTGGCCGTGATCCAGCACACGAACATCCGCACGCCACAGTGGCTGGGTTACATCGTTCAGAGGCCAGAGAGTCACAGCGTCCATCACGGTCGCGGCATCCATCACTACAACTATTCCGACCTGCCGCTGTTCGACATCCTGTTCGGCACGTTCCGCAACCCGAAGGATTTCGTCCCCGAGAGCGGTTTCTACGATGGCGCTTCAGCGATGGTGCCGCAGATTCTCGTGTTCAAGGATATCGCGGGAGCCGACTTCGACCCTGCGATGAGACTCGGCGAACGCTGAAGCGCGCGTAAGCACGACAACCAACAAATCAAGGGAAACACCATGAATCGCATCAAGTTCAAGAATGCGTTGATGCTCGGCGGATTGCTGCTCGCGGGATCCAGCGTGCTCCACGCGGATTCCTTCGGGCCGAGCAACAGGAAACACGCGCCCCACCGGCCCACCGTGACGACGTACGCCACGGGGCTGAACAGCCCGCGAGGCCTGACCTTCGGTCCAGACCGGAATCTCTACGTGGCGGAGGCAGGCGTTGGCGGCGAGCTGGCGCCGACGGGAGAACCCGGTTGCCCGATCGACATCAACATCTACAGCCCCTACACGGCCGGTCACAGCGGCCGCGTGATCCGCGTCCGCGCCAATGGCAAGAAGGACGTGGTCGCCGACAACTTGCCGAGCATGACGGACAACGGTGGTGCCCACTACGGTCCCACGGATGTCGCCTTCATCGGTCAGACGCTCTACGTGCTGATCGAGATGGGCGGCTGCTCGCACGGACTGCCTGACAATCCTGCGGCCATTCTTCGCGTCAACCGCAATGGGTCGACGACCCCTGTTGCCGACCTCAGCGCCTGGCACTGGGCGAACCCGCCTAACTTCATCAAGGATACGAACCCCGCGACCACCGACCAGGAACCGGGCGGCGTGTTCCATTCGATGATCGCGCTCGGCAAGTATCTCTACGTGGTCGAGACCAACCGCGGCTTCCTGTTGCGCGTGGATCCGCGGACCGGCGTGATCACGAAGCTGTACGACATGACGATCGACAACCGTGAGCACAACCCGATCGTGATGACCCAGCGCGGCAACAACTTCTTCGTCGGTACTTTCGGCGAGGACGGGGGAAAGTCCGAGCTTGCCGTGTTCGACAAGCACTTTTCCGCCTACACGCTGCCGTTCAATTCGCGCGACCCGTTGGTCGGCCTTGCATGGCATTGCGACGATCTCTACGGCGTCGAGATCTTCCCGTACGACAATCAATGGTCGACCGACACCGCCAACCTCGTCAGGTTCGACCGCAGGACGGGCAAGCGCACGAAGGTGCTGACCGGGTTCGCGAGCCTACCTAACGGGCTCGTGGAAGGCCCGGATGGTGCGCTGTACACCTCGAACTGGGGTATTTCGTTCGCGCCCAATGACGGCGAGGTGCTGCGGATCGTGCCCTAGAGCTGCAACCTTCCCCGCATGTCGCCCACATGCGGGGAAGGATCGGGCCGCGCCCGGCGAGGTTTCCCGACGCCGCTGGTGACAGACTGATGCGACACCGCGAATAATGTGCCGCACTTCCAACCAGGGCATGACATGGCAGCGTCGCGATTTCCGTTCGGTCGAGTACTCGTGCTCGTGGCCAGTTCCGCCGGAATTATCGCAGCCATCGTCGTGCTGGCACTTTCCTGGCCAGCGCCGGCCGAGTTGTTCATGGCGCGGCTTTCTGATTCGACCGGCGTCGCCACCTGTCTGCTGGTGCTCGGAATCACGCTGCTGATCGGCTGGCGCGGGGGCGACCATGCACCGAACATCGCAATCGCCCTGTCGCTGACTTTCATTTACGGCGGCATCGTCGCCGGCCTGCTGCTCGATCGGCTGCATGTCGTGGCGCACATCCGGCAATTCGTGCAGCTGCTGCTGTTCCTCCTGAGTTCCGCCTTCTATATCCGCTCGACCCAGCTATTTCCGCGGATGCTGACGACCGCGGACATTGCTTCGAGCCCGACGATCTGGGGAAAATTGCCTCCACTGAAATTGGCGGCAACATTCCTGCTCCACCCTGCAGCGGCCTGGGCTATTTCGGCGACTGCAACCGCGGTGATCGCGACCGTTCCGAACGCTCACGTGTTCGTACCCATGTTGATGGCCATCACCGCCACCGGCATTCTCTTTTTCTACCTCACGCTTCGCGGGCCGGACGTCGAGGCCAGGCGCAAGGTGCTGTGGTTCTTCGAGGCTGCAATCGCAGTCGCTATCACCACGATTGCCGCCGGCGCGCTCGACCTGACGCTGGGCCGCTCGATATCCCCCGATGTTCGCGCCGTGATCCAGCTCATTTTCAATATCCTGACCGGCCTCGCCATGGTGACCTGCTTCGCCGCGGCGGTGTTCTACGCCGGCGCCATCAGCCCGGCGCTGATCGTCCGCAAGACGCTGGTCTATGGCGCCACGGTCGCCTTGTTACTCTTTCTGGCCGCCGTGGTCGAAATCTACGTCGCACACAGCCTCATTCATGCGCTGCACGTGAGCGATCGTTTCGCGAGCGCGGTACTGGGTGCGATCTTCGGCCTCGCATTCCATCCGCTCAAACACCGCATCGAACATTTTCTGAAAAGGTTCGCGCCGAAAGAGAGATCCGGCGTTGAGCCGGCGGTGGCTTCAAACCCTGGGATCGAACCCGGCTGAGGTCTTTGCGCGGCCTTTGTGGTTAGACGCGCGCAGGCGCGCGAAATCGTCAGGTGGCGTTTGAATCCGCGTCACGACGCAACAAGGCATCGAGTTCGTTCTGCGCCACGGGAGTCACGAGCCAGCGCTCGAAGCCGGCGCTGCGCGCCAGTTCTCGCGTCGAATGCTCGATGCTGCGGGTCAGGGCGATCAGGCGCGGCGCGTCCTTGCCCGCCTGCCGATGCAGGGCCCGCGCGAGCTCGTAGGAGTCCTCGCGCAAGGCGACGTCGAGAAAGATGATGGCGGGCTCGTACTGCTGCGCAAGGGTGAGGGCGCGTGAAGCGCTGCTGACGGCACGAACCCCCTCATATCCCATCGCGGTCAGCATGCGCGCGAGATGCCTGCCGGTCAGGCGCTCATCGGCCACGATCAGGATGCGGGTGCGCAGTTCGGCTGGCGCCTCGGATTTCGGCTCGCGCCGGTGCCGTTCGATCAAGTCCAGGTCGCGCCGCAGTTCATGGGGTGTTTTCGCCATCTCCCCACCCTACTCGCGCTCGAACCCGGGCGTCGGTACGCCAGCGAACATACCTGCCCCAATGAGCGTAGGCTGCTGCCACGATCTCGCCCGACACGAACGCTGCGCTTTCATGGTGAATCCCCCGGCCCCCGAACGAAATCAGATCCTGAAGGCGCTGCCACGAGCGGAGCGTGAGCATCTCTTTCCGCATCTGAAGCACGTCGAGATGCCCTTCGGCATGGTCCTCTACGAGTCTGGGGCCGTGCTGCGTCACCTCTATTTTCCGGTCGATTCGATCGTCTCACTCCTGTACGTCCTCAACAGTGGCGCGTCGGCGGAGATCGCGGTGGTCGGCAACGAAGGCGCAGTCGGTGTTTCGCTGTTCATGGGAGGCAAGACGACACCGAGCCGCGCCGTCGTGCAGAGTGCGGGATCGGCCTATCGATTGTCCGGCACGCGCCTCAAGCAGGAATTCGACCGGCACGGCCAGTTGCTGAACGTGCTCTTGCGCTACACGCAATCGCTGATCACGCAAATGGCACAAACGGCCGTGTGCAATCGGCACCACGGGCTCGACCAGCAGTTATGCCGATGGTTGCTGCTCTCGCTCGACCGCCTGGATTCGAACGAGCTCAGGGTGACCCAGGAGCTCATCGCGAGCATGATCGGCGTGCGCCGCGAAGGCGTCACCGAAGCGGCGGGCAGGCTGCAGAAACTCGGCGTGATTCGCTACTCGCGGGGCAAGATCACCGTGCTCGACCGGGCACGACTCGAGGCGCTCTCCTGCGAGTGTTACTCGGTCGTCAAGGCCGAAACGGACCGGCTGATGGCACCCCACTTCTGACGTCCCGCAACTTCGGGCAGCCAGCGCGAACTACCCGGACGTTGCGCGTACGGTGGCGAACAGACGGGCTTCCTCGGGTGGGTTCATTGTGGATCCACGATGAGGGCCGAACTCGCAAAAAACCTGCTGCTAGGCCGCCTCGGCACGTCCGACCTTCATTCGCTGCTGCCGGGCAGCGGCCCGGTGACGTTACACGCGGGCGACAAGATCATGGTCGCCGGCCAGAAACTTGCACACGTGCATTTCCCCATCGACTGCGCCATCTCGCTTCTCGTCGAGACCGGCGATCGGCCGCCCCTGGAAATCGGGCTCGTCGGCCGCGAAGGCATGCTGGGCGTTCCGCTGATCCTCGGCGCCAGGCAATCGAGCGAAAGCGGAGTCGTGCAGGCTCCGGGGCTCGCATGGCGAATCGAAGCGGCGCGCTTCATTCGGTGCGTCCACGCCAGCGAGCCGCTGCGCCGTCGCATGCAGCGTTATGCCCACGTGCACATGACACAGCTCACGGAGGCAGCGGCCTGCAAGCATTTCCACACCCTCGCCGAACGCCTCGCGCGCTGGCTGCTGATGTCGGCCGACCGGTTGCAGTCGAGCGAGCTGGCGCTCACGCACGAATACCTCTCACACATGCTGGGCGTGCGGCGCGCGGGGACCACGCTGGCAGCCCGTGGGCTGCAGGAACGCGGACTCATCGATTATTCGCGCGGGCACATCGCGCTGCTCGATCGCGGCGGACTCGAATCGGCGTCGTGCCCTTGTTACGCGCGCGAGAAGCAGCAGTACGAGAGCCTCATGCGTTGAGCAGGCGGCGCGGAAAGCCGACCATGCGACCCGCGCCCTCCTCCCAAAGCTTCATGCGCGCGCAGGCCAGGCTCTGGCGCAGGCTCAGGCGCTGCACACCCGGCAGCCGGAGTGAATCGTGCGCGGCGCGCAGGCGATAGTTGGGTATGCGCGGAGACAGGTGGTGGATGTGGTGATACCCGATGTTCGCGGTGAACCAGCGCAGCACCGCCGGCAGGTCGTAGAACGAGCTGCCCTTGATCGCCGCACGCTGCGGACTCCACGAGTCACCACGCTCCCAGTAGCCGTCCTCGAAGGTGTGCTGTACGTAGAACAGCCAGACGCCAATCGCGCCCGCCAGCACCACGACCGGCAGGTGCACGGTCAACATCACGCGCCATCCGAGCGCCAGCCACAGACCCGCACCGAGCGCGAGTAGCGCGAGATTGTTGAATGCGACGCTGCGCCATTCCTTCCGCCAGCGCCAGGGCAGGCCAATCGGCAGTCGATGCTTCGCAACGAATTGGTAGATAGGCCCGATGCACAGCATCACGGGCATGCTGCGATAGAACCGGTAGCAGAATCTCATCCAGGGAGAACGCGCAAGATATTCGCGCACCGTCAGCGTGCGGATGTCGCCGAGCACGCGCCGGTCGAGATTGCCGGACGTCGCATGGTGAATGCCGTGCGTCTTCTTCCAGTAGGCGAAAGGGAACAACGTGAGGACCCCGAGCGCTGCGCCGACCCAGCGGTTCGCACGTGCGCTGCGGAAGAATGAGCCGTGACTGCAATCGTGCTGGAGGATGAACAGCCGCACGTAAAAACCCGCCGCCGGAATCACCAGCAATGCCGTCGACAGCGGAGTTTCGTCGCCCATGACGAGCCACGCCATCGCGGCCCAGATGGCCACGAACGGCACGAGCGTATTGGCGAGTTGCCACAGGGCGCGCGGCAGGGACGGCGTCGCGAAGCGCGCCAGACCGTGGTTGGGAGAATCCTGAGCAGGCAACATTTGCCCGATATTGCACCTATCCCGGGTGGCGCTCTGTACGAATGCGTACCGACATGCCGTCAGGGTTTCGCACGAGGCTAGGCGCGCCGTCTCAGTGCTGGGCGATTCGCCGCTTCAAGGACGCAATGTTGGTCCGCAAGGCGGTGATTTCGTTGACCGCGGAATGCAGGCGGACGGCGAGATAAGCCGACAGCCCCACAAGCAATCCAATGATTATGGCCGACATGGCTCGCTCGATTCAGCGCGCCGGGCTGTCCTGTCGAATGGCGTCATCGCGGCAGCAAAGTGCCACATGGAGTTTGTCACTGATGGTTCTCGCGGGGGTGGAAGGCAAGGACGAGGGAATTCTGACGACTCGCGCACTTTTGCAGGTGGCGAAGTTGGGTCCGCGAGAAAAACGCAGTGAAGGCCCGGGACCCGTAACGGGTAGCTCAATGGCTACGAAACGCCGCTAACCTACACCAGTTGCTGGCTGAACGTACGGATTTAGGCGCGGGCTGCGACGTGCAGCGACTCCTGGGTCAGCGCGCGATCTTCCCTATGTACGCCAACGGACAGATGGGTCACGCGGCGCTGTGTAAGGTTTGTGGATGTTGCCATCCAAAGCTCGCGCGCATCCCGCCGAACAGAAAACCCGCCTCGGGTCAGCAGCGGTCATGCGAATGACGGCGGCGGGGTCCGTTACCCGCATTCTCATCGTCGACCAGGATCGACAGGTGGGCGTGACCCTCAGTTTCATGCTTTCCGCGCGTCAATTCGAGGAAGTTCGCGCCGTCAGGTCGGCAAAGCGTGCGGTGGCGATCACCGAACAGTTCCAACCTGAGATCGTCTTTCTCGACCTCGATCTACCCGATGACGGCAGCATCGCCGTGGCCCGGCAGCTGGCGCGGGACTCCCGCCTGCGCAAGCCGAGGCTGATCGCTCTCACCAAGGACGTCGAGCATCCGATGCGGGAACAGGCGCGAGCGGCCGGATTCGAGCGATTCCTCGTGAAACCGGTTTCGCACGAAGAGCTCGACAAGATTCTGGGTATCAGCCGCCCGGCAGCCTAGATCAGGATTCGCCCCGCTGGCGATGGGGAGTCGAGATCGCCATCAGGCGCCGCGCCCTTACCGCGAGCTCACCGGGCGAAGAAACTGGCTGCGGGCCTCGAAGCTGAGGATCTGGCGTTCCGCCTCGTCCTCCGAAAGGCCATAACTCGAGCGAATCTCCTCCGCCAGGCGAGCGCGCACCCCGGCGATCAAATTGAGTTGCTCTTCGGTGAACCGCACCCACTGCACGCGCACTTCATGTCGGAAGAGCTTCCATTCGGCGGCAACCGTGTTCCAGTCCATTGGCGAAGCATGGACCAGGGGCGGCACTGCAATCTGTGCGGAGGGACACCCAGGAACCAAGGGCGTATTTCATGCCGAGCTGTCGGTGGCTCAAGATGAGTTCCATCGACCACAACTGAATGGCTTCGAGGATCCCGTGCCAGACCGAGTGCATCGCGCCAAGGTTTCCCCGTGGCTTCCCATTGCCGCAGCAACCCTGGCGGTTGCCGCAGGCGAGACCCGCGCCCAGGAATGGCGATTCGGTGTCACCCCCTACCTTTGGCTGCCGAATATCGAAGCCCAAGGCACCGCCGACGCGCCGCCCGATGGCGGCGAACCCGCATTCGAGGTCGGCCCGGTCGATTACCTCGACAACCTGGATTTTGTGCTGATGCTGGCAGGCGAAGCGCGCCGCGGAAGCTGGAGCCTGCGATCGGATGTCATCTACCTGGATTTCAGCAACCAACGCTCGGCCATCAAGACCGTCAGCGGACCCGGCGGTGTCGTCGAAATTCCCGTGAACGCCGGCACGACTTCATCGTTCACGGGACTGGAAGTGCAGGCCACCTTGGGCTACTGGGTGGTGGACCAGCCGAAGCGGTCCGTGGAAATCTTCGGCGGGCTGCGATATCTCGACATCAGCTTCGAGCTCGACTGGCAACTCGAAACGCCGATCAGCCTGCTGCCGCAGTCCGGCCACATCGAGCAGAGTGCCGCGCCCCTGGATGCCATCGTGGGCGCCAACGCGCGTTTCGGCCTGGGCGACGGCAAGTGGTTCGTACCCCTGCACGCCGATCTCGGCACCGGCGATTCCAGCCTGACCTGGCAGCTCTCTGCGGGCGTGGGTTACACCTTTTCATGGGGCGATCTGCTGTTCGTCTACCGCCACCTCGAATACCAGCATGACGACGGCGAACTGCTCGAGAGCCTGGCCCTGAGCGGCCCGGCCTTGGGTGCGAGCTTTCGTTTCTGAGCGATCGCGCAGCGTCGACGCTGCCGGCCCTTTGTCGTTACACTCCGTTCCGGATTGTGAATCTTCGACTTGCCCGCCCCTGAGCCCGCGCCTTTCCCGGCGACCACCGGCCAGAGACAGTCACCTCCTAGTCCTCGCGAGCCGGCCAGGCACTTTCGCCTGGCACTCCTTAATCTTTCATCCAGGGAAATCCCATGACCAAGATGTACGTCGGAAATCTGCCGTTCACCGCCAACGAGGACTCGGTCCGTGCGCTGTTCGCCGAGTTTGGAGCCGTGCAATCCATCTCGCTGGTAAATGATCGCGAAACAGGTCGGCCCAGGGGATTCGGTTTCGTGGAAATGTCGAGCGGCGATGCGGCCAAGGCCATGCAGAGTCTCAACGGCAAGGATTTTGGCGGCCGTCCGCTGAAAGTGAACGAAGCGCAGGACCGCCCGCGCGGAGGCGGTGGTGGTGGTGGCGGCGGCGGCGGCTACGGCCGGCGCTGAGTCGCCAGCGAGCGAAGCTCGCAGTGCTCCAAGGCCATCGCCCGTGAAATTTGCTTCCGCAAGTCCAGCCGCCGCTCGCGACGCCATGCGCGAGCGGCATCGCCGCGGGCGCGTGGCTGCGCCGACGATACGTACGCGTTATCCGGACCTGAAGTCGCTGCAGCTCGATTTCGATTTCAGCGACAACACCGGGTTTCTTCCGTCGCCGCAGGTGACGGTATTTCATCCGCCGGCGCCGGCGTACTTCTACTTCGCCTGCCCCTACAGCGATTGCAGCGGCGAGTTCAACTTCACCAGCCTGGTGGATCTCGCCGCGAGTTCGCGCGAGGCACACTCCAGTGGACAGCTGACCTGCACCGGCACCCGCCACCGCGGAGTCGCGTGCACGCTCAACCTGGCGTACTCGATTTCGCCGCACTGGCCGTAGCCGCGAGCACCCGGACCCAGCCGTGCAATCGCGGCGTGCCGGGCAAACGATCCGGCTTTCCGGTCATGCCACTCGAGTTTCGCATCGAGCACAGTGACGGCTCCAACCCAGGAGACCGACATGCCGCTGATTACCGTGCGAACCCTCGAAGGCCTGCTCACCGCCCAGCAGAAGGAAACCATGATCGAGCGGGTGACCAACGCCGCGCTTTCGGTTGAAGGCGAAGCGTACCGGCCGGTGACCTGGGTGATCGTCGAGGAAGTCCCGAGCGGAGCGTGGGGCATCGCCGGCCAGGCGCTGACCACCGATGCTGCGAAGCAGCTGGCATCGGGGAAGGCAGCGTAAGCAGATCGTAGTTCAGCGGTGAGGCGGAGTTGATAGGCTCTGCGGGCCACGAAAGGACCCGCACATGTCCGCTCGATTGAAGCACTGCATCACGCTCGCCTGCCTGGCGACGATCCTTTCGCTGACGGCGCGCGCCGAAGTCGATTTCGCGCGCGACATCCAGCCGCTGTTCGAGAAGCACTGCTACGAATGCCACGGGGCCAAGCAGCAGAAGAACGGCTTTCGACTCGACCGTCGCAGCCGCGCCATGGCCGGGGTGGTACGGCCCAACATCATCCCCGGCGTCAGCAGCTCGAGCCGCGTGTATCGCCGGGTGCTCGATTCGGATTTCGGGCCGCAAATGCCGCTCGAAGACACGCTCTCCGAGCAGCAGATCGAAACCATCCGCCGGTGGATAGACGAAGGCGCGCATTGGCCGGACGCACTGGCCAACGAAATGGATCCGCCGCCGCCGGATGCGGCTGCGCTGGCATTGATCGGACAACTCCGCGCCGCGCGCGGCGACAGCGCCGCGGGACAGGCGGTTCTCGACACCATCGTACGGAACCCCGGCGTGATCAACGCGCGCGGAACCGATGGCGCGACCCCGCTGATGTACGCGGCTTTGTACGCGGACGCGGCCCTGTTGCGCGCCATGCTCCAGGCGGGCGGCAATCCCAACATCACCAGCGACTCGGGTGCGACCGCGCTCATCTGGGCGGTGGAAGATCGCGACAAGCTGGCGTTGCTGCTCGACGCGGGCGCCGACGTCAATGCCGCGTCGGGATTCGGTCGCACGGCACTGTCGCTGGCCGCGCTCTCGGGCCAGGGCGAAGACACCACCGCCTTGTTGTTGGCACGTGGCGCCAAGGTTGCGCCGGCAAACCTGGTCGGCGCCGTCAACAGGAACGAGAGATCCATGCACCAGCTGCTCGCGGCGGGCGCCAAAGACAAGGGTGAAGCCGCGGGAATGGCGCTGCGCGTGGGTTGCGTCGGCTGTCTCGACGCGCTGCTGCCGGCGCCCGCCGCATTGCCGCGCGGCCTCCTCTACGTCGCACCCGTCAGCGCCCCGGGAAGACCGGAACTGGTGCGCATCGCGCTCGAACGCGGTGCCGACGTCAATGCGCGCGACAACAAGGGGCGCACGCCGCTGATGTTGCTGGCCATCTCGGAATACGTGACGCCCGACCTGATGCAATCGATGATCGATCGCGGCGCCGACGTTCGCGCGAAGAGCAGGCAGGGCCTCAACGCGCTCGACTACGCGCAACGGCTCGGCCGACAGCCCATCATCGACGTGCTCCGCCGCGCCGGCCTCGAACCAACCCCGCAGGCATCCACGACGCCGCAATTCGCCACCCGCAACACCGTCGACGCGGCGATCAGGCGCAGCCTGCCGCTGCTGCAGACCAGCAGCAAGACGTTCTACGACCGCGGTGGTTGCGTGGGATGCCACCACAACCTGCAGACCGCGCTCACGGTGCGCGAGGCGCGCCGCGCGGGCTTCGCCGTCGATGAAACGCTGGCGCGGGCGGAACTAACTACCCTGGCACGCGACATCCAGGCCACGCGAGAGCAGGCGCTGGAGGGCATGACCGCGCCGGGCGGCCTGTCCACCACCACCGGCTACATCCTGATGGCGCTGGATGCGCAGGATTTTCCCGCCGACGAATCCACCGACGCGCTGATGCGGCTGCTGCGGCTGTGGCAGCGCCCCGACGGTTTCTGGCCGACGCCGGTGAGGCCGCCCATCGAAGCCAGTGAGTTCACGGCCACCGCCGTGGCGGCGCGCGGACTGCGCACCTACGGCGTGGACCGGCCCGCGGCCAACCAGGCCGCGCTCGAACGTGCGCGGCGCTGGCTGGAAACGCGACAGCCCTTCAACCACGAGGATCGCGTGTTCCGGCTGCTCGGACTGATCTGGGCGGAGGGTTCGCAGGCCGCGCGCGAGGCCGCCAGGCAGGCGCTGCTCGACACCCAACGCCGCGATGGCGGCTGGGCGCAAACCGACTACCGGACGAGCGATGCATACGCCACGGGCGAGGCGCTGTTTGCATTGCGCACCGCGGGACTCTCTCCCGATTCACGCGCCTACCGGCGCGGCGTGCGCTTCCTGCTCAAGACCCAACTCGTCGATGGATCGTGGCGGGTGCGTTCACGCTCGCACCCCACTCAGAGTTACTTCGAGAGCGGCTTCCCGCATGGCGAGGATCAATTCATTTCCGCCGCCGCGACGAACTGGGCCACGCAGGCGCTATTGCTGTCACTGCCGGATGCGAAGCCTCTCACCGCCTCGAATTAGCTGTCACAGCCAGCGCCGATCCGCGGTGAAATCGATGGTGAGCCAGAACGTCGGCTCTCCCGCGTTGAGACGGCTGGAAATCTCGCTGCGCAACGCATCGGCCGTCTCGACGTCGATGCGGGTTCCGGGGGCCACGAGTATGTGGATCTCGACGAACCTTCCGCGCCCCGCCCTCGCCACGTAGCTCGTATATTCGAGAAAGTTGCGCTCCTTGATGACGCCGTCCATGACCGCGTGCACCCGCTGGTCGAGCTCGTTCGGAGCCACCTGCAGCACATCCCGCATCGAGCGCCACAATCCCATCAGCGGCATCGGCAACATGATCAGCGCCATGCTGAGCAGCGCAACCGCGTCCACGTACGGAATCCAGTGTTGCCAGCGCGTGCCCGCAAGCCCGATGGCCCCGGCGAAACCGATCAGCAATGCCAGGCTCAGGCATGCGCTCACCAGCCAGCTGCGCGCGTCCAGTTTGAGCATCGGCGATTTCAGCGTCTTCGCGCGCCGTCCCAGGAGAATGGTCATGGTGACGCCAATGACGCACAGGACTCCGGCCCACAAGGCGGCGCGGCCATAAGCGACCTCGTGACCGCCTCCGGTCAGCGCGCCGATTGCATCGATGCCGGCGTACACGCAGGCCATCGCCAGGATGGCGTCGCGCAGCACCGCCACCAGTGGCTCCAGATGCCAGAAGCCGTACTGGAAACGATGCGTGGTTCCGCGCGCGATGAGCTTCACGACGAGCAGCGACACGACCGTGGGCACCACGTCGACGAAGCTGTACATGCCGTCGAAGATGATGGCCTGCGAATTCGTGACCAGGCCGCTGGCCACGCCGAGCACGCCGAGCAGGACCGTCAACGCGATCGAAAACTTGAGGGTGCCTTGTTCCGTGGCCTGCATTCGCGCCTCAGCGGAAGCGCAGCGTGAACTCGCTGCCGGTACCGGGCGCGGTCTTCACCGTCAGCATGCCCTTGTTGAGCGCCATGATCTGACGCGACACGCTCAGGCCCACGCCGCTGCCGCTGCGCTTGGTGGTGAAGAACGGCAGGAAGATGTCGTCGAGATGCGCCGCGTCGATGCCGGGACCGTTGTCGATCACCTGGATCAGAACCTTGCCGTGATCGTCCCGCACGCTGCGCAGGATGACGCGGCCATCGCTGCGGCCGGCGAGCGCTTCTGACGCGTTCTTCAGCAGGTTGATCAGCACCTGCTCGAGCTGCTGCGGATCGGCACGCACCGACATGTGGGCGCCGATGTTCTGTACCTGCAGGTCCACGCCGCTGGCCGCAAGCGCGGGCCCCATCAGCGCGTGCGCGCGGTCGAGCAGCGCCGCCACCTCGACATCCGCGAAGCTCGGCCGCGGAAGGTTGGTCAGGACGCTGTACGCCTGGACGAACTTGAGCAGGCCGCTGCCGCGTGAATGGATCGAGGCCAGGCCGCGCGCGAGATCCTGCTGCTCGTCGCGCGCCAGGTTCATGGTCAACTCGCCGGTCTTCTCGTCCACGAGCCGGTCGTGGATCAGCTTGGTCAGCGAGATGATAGGTGTCACGGAGTTCATGATCTCGTGCGTCAGCACCTTGATGAGCTTCTGCGAGAAATCGATCTCGCGTTGCTCGAGTTCGTCGCGGATGTTCTGGAAGGAGATCAGCTTGTAGCGCTCGCCGAGCAGCTCGAACTCGGTGGCGAACAGCGCGAGCTGCAGCGTCTCGTCGGCGTTCCGGACGGTTATCAACGCGCGACCGCCGTCGGCGAGCTCCTCGATCACGCCCGGCAGGTTCGGATCGATACGGTCGAAGGACTTCAGTGCCGCGAGATGCGGCACCTTGAACAACGCCTTCGCCTCGCGATTCATCAGCGTGACCGCACCCCGGCCGTCGAGGCAGACCACCGCGACGCTCACGTGTTCGACCAGCGCTTCGAGATACTGGTGATTCGCCGCGCGTTGCAGGTTGAGGCTGCGGTACTTGCCGACCAGCAGCTGGTAGGCCGCTTCCAGCTTGCGAAACACCCTGCCCTTGCGCGCCAGCGGCAGGCTCACGGCAAAGTCGTCGTGTGCGACGAACGAGATGAATTCCGCGAGCTCGCGGTTCACGGACTCCACGTAGCGCACCAGCTCGACCATCAGCACCACGGCGAGAATGCCGCATACGATCGGCGTGACCTGCCAGGCGGTGTGCGTGGCGCCCCAGATCGCGACGGCAATCAGGCCGAACAGCAGCAGTACGCGCGCGGCGACGTTCAGGCGGAAGTTTTCAAAGCCCATGTTTCGACATCTTCCTGTAGAGCGTGGTGCGGCCGAGCCCAAGCTCCTGCGCGGCCTTGCTCATGTTGCCGGCGTGCTTGGCGATCGCCTGGCGGATCGCGGTTTTCTCGAGTGCTTCGAGGTTGAGCTCGAGCTGCGGATCCTCCGGAATCGCGGCGGTACGCGCCTGCACCAGCACGTCCTGGAGATGCAGCGAAGAATCCTCCGACATGATCACCGCGCGCTCGACCGCGTGCACCAGCTCGCGCACGTTGCCGGGCCACGGGTACTCGCGCAGCGCCTCGAGCGTGCGGGCTTCGACCGGCGCCATGGTCTTGCCGTATTTCTTCGCGAAACGCTGCGCGTAGTGGTCGACCAGCAGGCCGATGTCCTCGCGGCGCTCGCGCAGCGGCGGCACGTGCAGCTCGACGGTGTTGATCCGGTACAGCAGGTCCTGGCGAAACTGCAGCTTGTCGCGCAGATCGTCGCGCGCCATGTTGGTCGCGGAGACGATGCGCGCGTCGACGTGCACCGGCTTGTCGGCGCCAACACGCGTGACTTGCCCGGTCTGCAGCACACCGAGCAGCTTCGCCTGCAGCGGCAAGGTCAGGTTGCCGATTTCATCGAGGAACAAGGTGCCGCCGGCGGCGATCTCGAAACGCCCGGCGCGGTCTTCTTTCGCGTCCGTGAAGGCGCCCTTCTTGTGGCCGAAGAGCTCCGATTCGAACAGCGTCTCGGCCACCGCTCCGAGGTCGACGTGCACGAACGGATTTCCGGCGCGCGCCGACGCGCGGTGGATCGCGCGCGCCACGAGCTCCTTGCCCGTGCCGTTCTCGCCGAGGATCAGCACCGACGCATCGGTGCGCGCGATCTTCTGGATGTCGCCGAGCAGCCGCTCCATCGCGGGCGAAGTACCGACGATCTCGACGTCCGGTGCGCCGATGTAACGATTGAGCTCGCGCTGCTTCGTCTCGAGATCCTTGACGGTTTGCGCGGCCTGGCTGAAGCGCAGCGTGGCACCGACGGTGGCGATGAGCTTCTGGTTGTCCCAGGGCTTCACCACGAAATCCGCCGCGCCTTCCTTGATGGCCTGCACGGCGGTCTCGACGCCGCCGTACGCGGTCATGAAGATCACCTTCGTATCGGGCGAGAGCTTCTCGACCGTGCGCAGGCATTCGACGCCTTCCTGGCCCGATGTGGTGCCCGGCGAAAAATTCATGTCGAGGAGCACGACGTCGAAGCGCTCGCCGCGCAGCGTTTCCGCGAGCCTGCGCGGATCGCGCTGGGTGGCGACGCGGCGGAACTCCTTCTTGAGCACGAGTTCGGCGGTCAGCAGCACGTCGGCGTCGTCGTCGACTATCAAGATGCTGCCGCTCTTCATCCCGCTCCCTCGGTCCGTGACTGTGCTGGATTGAAACACAGCACTGTTTCGAAATGGAACAGCCGCCCGAAGGCTCCACCGCGTTCGCCCGACTAACTTTTTGAATTGTCAGCGAAAACACCTTTGGCACAGAACGTGTAATGACATTCGGGACCGAAGATCACTTGGAAACAGAAGGGAGGACCCATGGACATTTTCACTCTTGCAGCCCTGGCCATTGTTGCGGCGTTGGTGGACAGCCTTGCAAAGACCCTTTTCGAAAGATCCGGGGCGCCGAAGCGCATCGATGAAAGCTCGTCCACGGGAAAGTGAAGGCATGACGAATTCCCAGGGAGAAAAGATGAAGGACTGCGTCCTCGAACTCGAGAACGTCTCGAAGCGCTTCGGCGACTTCACCGCCGTGAACGACGTGAGCCTGAGGATCCCGCGGGGATCCATCTACGGCTTCCTCGGCCAGAACGGCGCCGGCAAGACCACGACGATCCGCATGATCTTCGACATCATCAAGCCATCGAGCGGACGCATCACGCTCCTCGGCGCGCCTTCGGCGCTCGATGTCCGGTCGCGCATCGGCTACCTGCCCGAGGAGAAGGGACTCTACAAGGCGATGACCGCAGCCGCGTGCATCACCTACTTCGCCACGCTGAAGGGGCTCTCGCGCAAGGTCGCGAAGCAACGCGCCCGCGCGCTGCTCGAGCGCTACGGCCTCGACAAGTTCGCGGACGCGAAGATCCAGGCGCTCTCGAAGGGCATGGGCCAGAAGGTGCAGGTGCTCTGCGCGATTGCGCACGAACCCGAGTTCGTCGTTCTCGACGAGCCCTTCTCCGGCCTCGACCCGGTCAACCAGCAGGTTCTCGAAGAGCTGATCCGCGATCTCGCGGCCAAGGGTTCGACGGTGCTGTTCTCGACCCATGTCATGCAGCACGCCGAGCGTCTCTGCGATCACCTGCTGCTGATCGCGAAGGGCCGCAAGATCTTCGACGGCACCGTCGCCGGCGCGAAAGCCACGATGCCGCGTCGCGTGCTGATCAGCACGGCAAGCAACATCGATGCACTCGGTGGACTCGACGGTGTCGCGGAGATCAAGCCGATCGGCGAATCACCGACGAACTCCGGCGCGAAAGACTGGGAGATCCGTTTGCGCGGCCAGACCGACGCGCAAGCCATCCTCGAGAAATGTTTCCAGAGCGGCATCGTGCTGCGCAGATTCGATCACACCGAGCCGAGCCTGCATGACGCATTCGTGGCGCTGGTCGGCGCCGAGACCGCCACCGGAGAACGGGCATGAGATACACGCTTCTGATCGCGCTGCGCGAGTTCCAGGAGAACGCCAAGACCAAGGGATTCTGGATCGGCATCTTCATGTTCCCGCTGATCCTGCTCATCGGGATCGGCGTCTCGACCAAGCTGGCGAAGGCGGAGCCGGCGCGGTACTTCGTGGTCGTCGACAAGTCCGGGGCCTACGCCGAACCGGTCAAGCAGGCCATCGAGTGGGAGTACCAGAAGTCCGTGCTGGAAGCGCTGGCGCAGTATGTCCATGAAAACCAGCGCCCCGGCCTGCACCCCCCGGTCGACGTGCCTACCTACCAGGCGGCGGTCGATGCCTTCATCGCGGCGGGTGGCAAGGATGTCTACCTGGCGCGCCTCCGACCCGCGCTGCGGGAAAATGCGCCCGAGTTCAAGGAACCTGACCGACTGTTCGTCCAGGTCGAGTTGCCGAAGGAGATCGACGCCGGTGCGAGCGCGGATGCGATCCTCGCCGGGCTCAAGCCCTACCTGGTCGGCGAGAAGCAGGTTGCGATCGATGGCGGTTACGCGCCGCTGTTCGCGGCGATGGTGATCAAGCCCGACGGCGTGGAGGGAGCCACGCGCTGGACCGGCGAAGAAGCGATCCAGTACTGGTCGACGAACCTGGCCGTCAACAACCTCACCCAGCAGCTCCAGAATGCGTTGAACGGCGAGACGCGGCGCCGTCTGTACGCTGCGCGCGGCGTCGACGCCGGCACGGTCCGCGAGATCGAGGCGACCTGGACACGACTCGGGACCTTCGATCCCGCCAAGGCCGCGGGCGAGGAAACCGTAAGCACGGCGGACCGCATCAAGCGCAGCGTGCCCGTTGGACTCGTTTACCTGCTGTGGATGTCGATATTCACGGTCATGCAGATGCTGTTGAGCAACACCATCGAGGAGAAGTCGAACCGCATCGCCGAGGTCCTGCTCTCCTCCGTGACGCCCAACGAGATCATGCTGGGCAAACTGATCGGCATCGCCGGGATCGGCCTGACCATGGTCGGCGTCTGGCTCGGGACCGCCTTCGTCGGCCTGCGCTTCTGGCAGGGCCCCGGCGCCTCGGAACTCTCGCAGGCGCTCGACGCCGTGGCGGCATCGGGACTCATCCCGACGTTCCTGCTGTGCTTCCTGCTCGGCTACCTGATCTACGCCGGGCTGTTCCTGTCGATCGGCGCGCTCTGCAACGACGTCAAGGAAGCCCAGAGCTTCCAGGGCCCGTTGATGCTGATCATGATGGTCCCGTTCCTCACCATGGTGTTCATCAACCGTGATCCGCACGGCACGCTCGCGACCATCCTGACCTGGATACCGCTGTACACGCCGTTCACGCTGATGAACCGCGCCGCGGCCAACCCGCCAACGATCGAGGTCGTCGGCGCGACGCTGCTCATGATGGCGACCGCGGTGCTGTTCATCTGGTCGGCGGGCCGGATCTTCCGCATCGCCCTCCTGCGCGCCGGCAACCGGCCGAAGTTCGGCGAGATCGTGCAGTGGATTCGCGGCCGCACGGACGCGTAACGACGCACATGACCGCCTTGGCCTCCATGGATCGCCCGATCGAGCGCAAGCGGTTCCCGCCGGCGAAGATCGCGCTGCTGGGCGGCGGAGCACTGCTCGTCGCGGCCGCGATCTTCCTCGTCGCCACGCGCTCGGGAGGGACGACGCTGCGCGTCGAACCGACACGGCTCACGACCGCTAAAGTGGAGAACGGCGAATTTCGGGACTACTACCCGGTGGACGGGAGGATCGAACCTGCGACCACGGTGTATCTCGACCTCCAGGAAGGCGGCCGGGTCGAGCAGATCTTCGTCAAGGGCGGGCACCCGATTGCCAAGGGCGAGCTGATCATGCGGCTGTCGAACGCGAACCTGCAGCGCAGTGCGATCGAGACCGAAACGCGGCTCATCGAGAATCTCGACCAGCTGCGCAACACGCAGTTCGCGCGCACGCAGAGCAGTCTGCAGCTGAAGGACGCCTTGCTCGACCTGGAACACCAGGTCATCGACGTCGAAAACCGCTACGCCCGCTACCAGCGACTCGGGACCGAAGGCGCCGTGTCGGTCGAGGTGATCGACGCGACGCGTAACGAGCTCGATCGCCTCCACGGCAAGCGGGAACTCCTCAAGGAGCGCATCGCGCGGGAAGACGTACTCAACCGCAACCAGCTCGTGCAGGCCAATGAATCCATCGAACGCGTCACGCTCAGTCTCGACCTGCTGCACCGGATCGTCGACAGCCTCGACGTGCGCGCGCCGATCGACGGCTTCCTGTCGAGCATCGACGCCGAGGTGGGCGAGAACATCGCACCGGGCCGCCGCATCGGCCAGATCGACCAGCTCGAGGCCTTCAAGATGAGGGCGCGCATCGACCAGTACTATCTATCGCGCGTCGAGCTCGGCACGCCCGGCAAGCTCCAGCACGAGGGCAAGAACTACGACGTGGCCGTCAAGCGCGTCTACCCGGAAATCGTCAATGACGCGTTCATGGTCGACATCGACTTCGTGGGCGCGCCCCCGCCCGGCCTGCGGCGCGGACAGCGACTCACCATCGAGCTCAGTTTCGGCGCGTCCACGCAGAGCCTGATCGTCGAGCGCGGCGGCTTCATGCAGAACTCGGGTGGCCGCTGGGTCTACCTGATCGCCGAGGACGGCCGCACCGCCCGTCGCGCGCCCGTGCGCCTCGGCCGACAGAATCCGCGATACGTCGAAGTGCTCGAAGGTCTGCGCCCGGACGATCGCATCGTGACGTCGACCTATACGACCTTCAACGACGTCGACGAGCTCGAATTCACCGAGCCGGTTCACTCATCCGATCCCAAGACTGCCGCCGTGGCAGGAGCACCATGATCATCGAGACACAAGGCCTGAAAAAGCTGTACCGCACCGATCTCGTCGAGACCACCGCTCTCGACTCGGTGAACTTCTCCGTCGACGCGGGACAATTCGTCTCGATCATGGGCCCGTCGGGCTGCGGCAAGTCGACCCTGCTGCACATCCTCGGCCTCATCGACACGCCCAACGAGGGTCAATACCGGTTCCTCGGGGAAGACGTGTCGCGCTACCCCGAGAGCCGGCGCGCGGAAATCCGCAAACGCAACATCGGCTTCGTGTTCCAGAGCTTCAACCTGATCGACGAACTCACGGTCTACGAGAACATCGAACTGCCGCTGTTGTACGCGAAGATCCCGGCGAGCGAGCGCCAGGCGAAGGTCGACGCCGTGCTCGAGCGCATGGACATTGCCCATCGCCGCGATCACCTGCCCAGCCAGCTCTCGGGCGGCCAGCAGCAGCGCGTCGCGGTGGCGCGCGCGGTCGTGCTCCAGCCAAACCTGATCCTCGCGGACGAGCCGACCGGCAACCTCGACTCCGAACACGGCGCCGAGGTCATGAAGATCCTCGTCAAGCTGCACGAGGAAGGCACCAGCATCCTGATGGTGACGCACTCGCCCGACAACGCCGCGTACGCCGAGCGCACGGTGCGCATGCTCGACGGCCGCATCCTGGCGGAGCAGCGGGCGTGAAGCGTTACCTCAGGATCACGCTGCGTCTGCTGGCGCGGGAGAAGCTCTACACGCTGCTGAACGTGTCGGGACTGGCGCTGGGATTCGCGTGCTGCCTGCTGCTGGGCCTGTTCCTGTGGAGCGAGCTCACCTATGACCGGCATCACGTCCAGCACGACCGCATCTTTCGAATCGCCACCCAGATTTCATATGGAGACGGACGCAGCTCGGCCTTCGCGATCACCTCGACCCCGGTCGGCCCCATGCTCGCCGAGGACAATCCCGACTACTTCAAATCCTATGTCCGTTTCCTCGCGGCCTCGCGCCCTCACCCCATCCTGATCCGCCACGAAGACCAGAAGGCGTACTGGAACGACGTCTACCTGGCCGATGAAAACGTGTTCGACGTGTTCACCCACGACATCGTCTACGGCGACCCTCGTACCGCGCTCTCGAAGCCCTCGTCGATCGCGATCAGCCGCCGCGTGGCGCAACGTTACTTCGGCGACGACAACCCGATCGGCCGCACGCTCACCACGGACGACGGCACGTCGCACGACGTCACGCTGGTCTTCGAGGAGTTGCCCGAGAACTCGCACCTGCGCTACGACGCATTGCTCGCGTTCAAGGGCGCGGGCGCGGAAGTTTCGCAAGATTCGGCCCAGCGCATGCAGCAACTGCTCCAGATGGGACGATTCCTGTACACCTACGTGGTACTCGCGGACGGCGCCGACCCGCGCGAATACACGCGGTTGAACGAGGCGTTCACCGAAAAACACCTGCAGTTCATCCTGCGGGCGGCCAACCTGAAGTGGAAGACCTGGATCGAGCCGCTCACCGACATCCACCTGAACCCCGGGCTCGAATACGACCTGCCGCATGGCAACCGCATCTATCTATATGCATTCGCGGCGGTCGCGGCATTCATCCTGATCGTCGCCTGCATCAACTACGTGAACCTGGCGACGGCGCGCGCGGCGCAACGCACGCGCGCCATCGGCCTGCGCAAGATCCTCGGCGCCGGACGCGGTTCGCTGATCGCGCAGTTCCTGGGCGAATCGGTGTTGTTCGCGCTGCTCGCCACCGTGCTCGGCGTGGTGCTCGTCGAAGTGCTGCTGTCGTTGCCCATGGTCAGTGCCTTGTTCGGCAAGTCGCTGTCGCTCGACCTGTTTGGCCGGCCGTGGCTGGCCCTGGGCGTGCTCGCGTTCGGCGTGGTCATTGGTCTCCTGGCCGGACTGTATCCGGCCTTGTACCTGTCTTCGTTCATGCCGCTCACGGCGCTGGTCGGCCGATATCAACCGGCCGGGTTGCGGCTGCGCGAGGCGCTGGTGTTCATCCAGTTCGCGATATCCATTGGCGTGATCTCCTGCACGCTGCTCATGGGCCAGCAGATGCATTTCATTGCGAACAAGGGTCTCGGATTCGACAAGGAGAACCGGATATTGCTCACGCTGCGCGGCGAGGAGCTGGTCGGACGCGAGAAATTGGTTGCGGCCGAGCTGCAGAAGATCCAGGGCGTGGCAGGCGTCGCGACCAGCAGCTTCATCATGGGCCGCGACATCCCGGCCATGATGGGCAAGGCCGAGGGCGCCGATGGCGCGATGACCGATCTCGGGTTCAGCATGTTGTTCGTCGGTGACGACTTCATGCCCGTCATGGGCATCGAAGTCCTTCAGGGCCGGGATTTTTCGAAGCGCCTGCTGACGGATGTCGGGTCCTCGTACATCGTGAACGAGACCTTCGCTCGCAGGATGGGATGGGATACCCCTCTCGGCAAACGCATCGCTCTCGGAACGGGTGCATACGCGGGACCCGTGATCGGGGTGGTCAGGGATTTCAACTTCAAATCATTGCGCGAGGGCATCGAGCCACTGGTGATCGTGCGCAACTTCGACCGTGCCGACGAGCGATTCATGGTGGTCAGCCTCGCACCCAACGGAATCCGCGCGACGCTGCAGCAGATCGGCAAGCTGTTCGCGGAGCTCGATCCGGCGCACCCGTTCGAATACACCTTCCTCGACGAGGACCTCGGCCGCCTGTACGCCTCGGAAGACCGGCTCATGAAGCTCATCGGCATCTTCGCGGGGATATGCATCCTCGTGGCCTGCCTCGGGCTGTTCGGGTTGGCCGCTTCGGCCACGCAACAACGCACCAAGGAAATCGGTATCCGCAAGGTGCTGGGCGCCTCGACGATCTCCATCATCCTGCTGCTCGCGCGGCGCGTGCTGGTACTGGTCGCGGCCGGCGCCGTCGTCGCGGCGATCGTCGCCTGGCTCGCGATGCAGCAGTGGCTGTCCGGCTTCGCGTATCGCGACGCCTTGAACCCCGCGTGGTTGCTGCTCGCCGCGTTCGGCGCGGGCGCCGTCGCGCTGCTCACCATCGCGCTGCAATCGTGGCGCACCGCGCACGGCGATCCGATCGAGGCGCTGCGCTACGAATGATCACTCTTGCACTTCAACTGAAGGGAACTCCGATGAAGAAGATCCTCTATTCATTCCTGCTGTCGCTGGCGCTGGCCGGAACCGCGGTCGCACAGACAAATCTCACAGGGACGTGGCAAGGCAGGCTCGAGGCTGCTCCCGGACAGACGCTCACCATCCAGTTCGTGATCAAGGCCGCCCCCGGCGGAGGTTACTCCGTGGTCGTAACCTCCCCCGATGACGGCGCGATCAAGAACGTGCCGACGAGCGGCGTGAAGTTCGCGGACAACAAGCTGACCCTCGACGTGCCCTCGCTCTCCGGCGCGTACGCGGGCGCCCTGCGCAATGGCGTTCTCGAGGGCCAGTGGTCGCAGGCTGGCGCGAAACTGGCGCTCAACTTGCGTCCCCTCGAGGCGTCGATCCTGACGAAAGCCGACATGGATGCACTGCGCGGCGAATGGTCCGGCAGACTCGCCGGCCCCGGTGGGACCGTCACCATCGTCCTGCACTTCAGCACCCTCCCCGACGGCGAGGTGCGCTCCACCGTCGACGTCCCCGAACAGGGCGCAAAGGATCTGCCGGTCAAGGATGTCGCACTCGATGACGGCTACTTCGCAGCCGCCATTCCAGTTGCCCAGGCCAAGATCACCGGCACGCTCAAGGGCGACCAGATCGTCGGACAGTGGAATCAGATGGGCATGTCGATACCGCTGACATTGAAGAAGGGCAAATACGTCGCGGCGTCCCTGTACCTCGACCTGCCCGCAGCGACGCGCGACCAGCTCAAGGGCAGTTGGACCGGAACACTCAACGGCCTCGCGGTTCGCGTCCGTTTCGTGAGCGATGCCCAGGGACGCACGCAGGGCTTCTTCGACAGCCTGCAACAGAACATGCTGAACCTGCCGATCAAGACTGCGAAAGTCGCGGGCACGACGGTGGCATTCGAGCTGGCCATCGGTGCCGAGTTCGCCGGAGAACTCGCCGGCAACAAGCTGACCGGGCAGTGGACCCAGCCAGGGCTTCCGAAGCCATTTCCGCTGGAACTCACGCGGGAGAAGTAAGACCCGGCGGTCAGCACCACGCGTCCACGTGCATCCCGGCGGCCAGGGCATCGTTCATCGGCGAAGTCCTGGCCGCCGCTATCTACCGGTTGTAATCCGGCTTGGGAAGTTTCATCGGCGTGGGATTCAGTGCGACCCAGTTCACCGCGAGCTCGCACACCCGCCGTGTATCGCCTGCTTTCCGCTTCACGCCCGCCACGATGGCGCGTGCCTCCTCCAGCAAGGGCGCGGCCAGGGGATTTCCGGACGAGACGTGTACCAGGAACGCGTCCGCCATCTTGCGAAACGCATCGTCCCAATTAATGCCGCCGTTGCCTTCGAGTTCGTGCGCGATCCGGCCCGTGATCCGGATGACTTCGCCCTGGACCGTGGCGGCGGCTCCCGTCGACGGCACCAGCAGCTCCCACAGTTCCTGGTGCCTGTCTTCCCAGCGCTCGCGCTTCGCCACGATGGGAGATCTGCCATCGTGCTGGATGCGTCGCGGCACGGGCGGCACGTCGAACAGTTGGTAGAGCCGTTCGAGTGCGGCGCTGGTCGCATCGAGGAACTCGGGATTGAACGCCGCGCGGTGGAACTCGAAGTCGGTCCCGATGCGAGTCACCGACGCCTTCATTTCGTCCGTGACGGACGCGCCGGCGGCGAGCAGCAGCTGGGCCACGGAAGCGGCTCGATCCAGCATGGCGTTGCTGCAACGCTGCAGCATGTACGCGAGGGGTGTCTTGCCTTCGCGGTTGAGCGCATCGACGCGTGCACCGCGCCGGATCAGCAGGTCGGCGGCGGCCATGTTGGCGATGCCTGCCGCCGAGTGCAGCGGCGTGCCCTGTTCGCCTTCGCCGAGGTTGACGTCCGCGCCGAGATCGAGCAGCACCTCGATGCGACCTTGCCAGCTCGCGGCGCGGGAATGCAGCGGTGAATCGCCGTAGCTGTCGACCGCGGCCAGGTCCGCGCCCTGCGCCACCAGCCATCGGGCAAGCTCGTCCGGACACTGGTCGAAGGCCAGCGCCGTCTGCTTGAAGGCGCCCCCGCGCGCATTGACGTCATGGTGCTCGAACAGCGCCATGAGCTCCGCCAGGTCGCCTTTCTCCAGCCGGACTTCGAAGTCCTTCGGCAGCATTTTCTTCTTGGTCTTGCCCATGGGCCGGCAGGTTATCGCAACACGCCGGGGACGCGCGAATCGCAGCGAATGGCTCGCATACACAACAAGTTGACGCGCGCACACAAGGGCAGCGAGGAACGCCCGCTCATCTAATAAGGTCAGAATCTGAACGGACGTCAAAGTTCGACAGGTTGTTAGTTCTGTTAGCGCAACCACATCCGTACCCTGATTGAAGTCGGGTGGGTGGTCGGGTATTTACGCCGCGGCAATTTTTACATTCAGCGGCGACACCATCCTGGATCTTCCAAGCCAATTCCGATTCCTGGTCGGCACCTTCCTGTTGTTCTGCAGTGCAGCTGCGTTCGCCGCCGATGGCGCGCAGCTGTTCGTGCCGTGCGTCGCCTGCCATGGCGGCAAGGCCGAGGGTAATCCGGCTCTCAACGCGCCCGCGCTCGCGGGACAGGACGCGGCTTACCTCGAGCGGCAGCTGCGCAACTTCCGCAGCGGCGCTCGTGGCACGCACAAGTCCGACATCTACGGCGCCCAGATGCGGGCGCTGGCGACGGCGCTCGCCAACGACGCGGCCATCAGCCAACTCGCCTCTTATATATCCACTCTGCCCAAGGCCTCGGTGGCTTCGCCCGCCAAGGGCAACCTGCACAACGGCAACAATCTCTACCAGGGCACGTGTGGCGCCTGCCATGGGGGCAAGGCCGAAGGCAATGCCTCACTGAAGTCGCCGCGGCTCGCGGGCCTCGATACCGCGTACCTCAAGCGGCAGTTCGCCCACTTCCGCGACGGCGTGCGGGGCACGGATCCGAACGATCTCCCCGGGCGCCAGATGGCCCTGATGGCTAAGACGCTCGCGACCGAACGCGACCTCGACGACGTCATCGCGTTCATTCACCAGCAGGGCCGCGCAAGATGATTCGCGCGCTGGTGTGCGTCGCGACAGTGGGACTGGTCGCGACCTTCGTCGCTTCGGCAGTCGCTTCCGGACCCGCACCCGCGGAGATCACTCTCAGCGCTGCCTGCCCACCCGGTTTCGAGAAGACCGGCGCCGGTGTGTGCGAGCTGCGCACGCTCTACCAGTTCTACCCGGTGAAGAACGGCCTCGGTGGCACGCGCACCGCCCTGCCGCCACACCGCGACGGATTCACGCCGCACGAGATCGACCTGGGTCGCTATCTGTTCTTCGATCCCGTTCTTTCGGGCGATCACACGCTCGCCTGCGCGAGCTGCCACGATCCGGCGCGCGGTCTCTCCGATGGTCGCGCGCGCTCGATCGGCATCCATGGCGCGGACGCGGGACGCGCGGCGCCGACGCTGTGGAACGTGGCCTTCCTGAAGCGCTTCTTCTGGGATGCGCGCGCGGACTCGCTCGAGACGCAGGCCGCCGGCCCGCTCTACTCGACCCGCGAGATGGGCAACACGCAGCAGCAATTGCTCGCGAGCCTGAATGGCAACGCGAGTTACCGCCGCCTCTTCAAGGAAGCATTTCCGCGCGACTCCGGGCCGATCACCGAGAAGCAGGTCTTCACCGCGCTCGCCGCCTTCCAGACCTCGCTGGTCTCGCTCAACAGCCGTTACGACCGCTACGTACACGGCTACGACGCCGCCCTCTCGGATCGCGAGATCGAGGGGCTGAACGTATTCCGTTCGTTCGTGGCGCGCTGCTCCGAATGCCACACGCCACCGCTGTTCACCAATGAGCAGATCGCGGTGATCGGCATGCCGGAGCCGGCGGGTCGTCCGTTCGACGTCGGCGCGGAAAAGATCTTCGGCAGCCCGAAGCTCAAGGGCGGCTTCAAGGTGCCCACGCTGCGCAACATCACGCGCACCGCACCCTATTCACACGACGGCGCATTCGCCGACCTGCGCGGCGCCGTCGACTTCTACAACAAGGGTCGAGGCAACGCGGTCCCCAAGGACGTGCACCTCTACCTGCACTGGCACATCTCGGATCCGCATCTCACGGAAGCCGAGGTCGATCGCATCGTGGATTTCCTGGGCGCCCTGACCGACGAGACCTTCCTGCCGCAAAAGCCGGCGCGGGTCCCCTCCGGCCTGGCGCTCAACCAACTAGGAGAATGAAGTGAAGAAGAAAATCTTCCTGGGCCTGCTCGCGATCGCGCTGGTGTTCGGCGCCGGCACGTTCTACGGCCGCATCAGCAAGCGCGACATGGTGATCAGTTCGTCCACGGCGGGGGCCAGCTACAGCGGCGGATTCCAGGGTGCCGACAAGAGCGCCGGAGTCATCCGTTCTGTAGCGGGTCCCACGCCGACCAACGTGGTCGTCGTGAAGGACGGCCAGTCGATCCAGGCCGCGGTCAAGGCGGCGCCGAAGGGCACCGTCATCCGCGTGATGCCGGGCACTTACCACGAGACCGTGTACGTGGACAAAGACGACATCCGCATCATCGGCGTCATCGAGGCCGGCAAGCGCGCGGTGCTCGACGGCGAGAAGAAGCTCAATGACGCCATCCTCTATTCCGGCAACAACTTCGTCGCCGAGAACCTGGAGATCCGCAACTACAAGGGCAACGGCATCATGGGCCAGGCCGGCAACAACTTCGAGATCCGCAACAACGTGATCTCGGAGTCCGGCGTGTACGGCATCTTCCCGCAGCTCGGCAAGAACGGCATCGTCGAGCACAACGTCGTCTCGGGCATCGCCGACGCGGCCATCTACATCGGCATGAGCGACAACATCCTGGTCGCGCACAACGACGTGTTCGACAGCGTCGCCGGCATCGAGATCGAGAACAGCCGCCACGCCATCGTCGAGCACAACTACGTGCACAACAACTCGGGTGGCCTGCTGGCGTTCGTGACGCCGGGCCTGCCGATCAAGGACACGGTCGACGTGATCTTCCGCAACAACTTCGTGGTGGGCAACAACCACAAGAACTTCGGCGCGCCGGGTTCGACCGTGGCGGGCATCCCGGCCGGCACCGGCATCCTGGTGATGGCGGCCGACGACGTGGTGATCGAAGGCAACGTGATCTCCGACAACAAGGTGTCGGGCATCATCATCACGGATCACGCGCACGCTTCGAACATCACCGCCGATCCCGGGTCGGATCCGAATTCCGACCGCGTGAAGATCCTCGACAACGTGATGCTGCGCAACGGCTACGACACGATCACCGAGGCGAAGGCGCTGATGCTCGCCGAGGGCATCGTCAACGGCAAGAACCTCGACATCGCGCGCGTGGGCCCGAGCCCGGGCAGCTGCATCATCAACCGCCACCAGTACGTGACCGTGGGCGTCGGTGACTTCGCCGAGTGCGAATTCACCAATACCGCCACCACGGTGAACTATCTATTGCCGCCGGTGCCGCCGCGCGAGATCAAGCCCGGTGAACGAGGCCGCGTCGTGTACCTCGGCATCTGCACGGGTTGTCACACCTACAACGGCCGCATGATCGGCCCGCCGGTGCAGGCCATCCAGGCGCTGTACCTCGACAACCCGCAGGGCCTCGCCGACTTCATCGCGAAGCCCACCAAGAAGCGCGACGACTATCCGGAAATGCCTCCGCAGGACTATCTCGATCCCGAGACGCGTCTCGCGGTGGCCCAGTACATGTTGCAAGTGACCAATTGATTCCGACGGAGAGACTATGACCATTCGCATGAACACGCTGGCGCACGCAATCGCGAAAGTGCTGGCAGGAACCGGCCTCGCGGCCGCGACGACCGGCGTTGCCTTTGCGCAGGCAGCCGACGCCCCCGAAGTGCTCGAGGAGGTGACCGTGTCCGCGCAGCTGCGCACGCAGTCGCTGCAGGACGTGCCGATCGCGATCCAGGTCGTGGATCGCGGGCTCATCCAGGACATCGCCGCCGAAGACATGAGTGACCTGAACGGCTACGTGCCGGGCCTCGTGGTCTCGGGCGACAGCCCGACGCAGCCGCGCTACCAGATCCGCGGCATCCAGACGGGTGACTTCGGCGTGGGTACCGACCCGGCGGTTGGCGTGTACGTCGACGGCATCTACTCGGCGCGCACCGGCGCGTCGATGCTGGCCTTCAACGACATCGAACGCATCGAAGTCCTCAAGGGCCCGCAGGGCACGCTGTTCGGACGCAACAGCGCCGCCGGCGCGATCTCGATCGTGACCACGCAGCCTTCGAATGAATTCGATGCGCTGCTGCGCGCGCGCTTCGGTGAATACGGCAAGCAGTACTACGAGGGCATGATCAACACGCCCCTCGGCGAGGACTTCGCGTTGCGCGTCAACGGCGTCTTCAGCAAGAACGACGGCTGGCTGCAGGATGCGACCACGGGCGCGGACCTCAATCCCGAGCAGGATTGGGCCGGCCGCGTGGCACTGCGCTGGCAGGTGGGCGACGCGACCAGCGCGACGCTCTCGTGGGACCACGACGATCTCGACCAGCTGGCGCGCCCCGCGATCGGCATCGTCGCCGTCCCCACCGACGGTTCCCCGGTTCCCTTCCCGGCCGACGCGGCCAACTACCTCGACCCCCGCAAGGTCGACTTCTCCAACGACGTGGTCGGCAACGAGGAATCGCGCCAGCTCGACCAGGTGAACCTGTTCATCGACCACTCGTTCGCGGGCGCGAAGTTCCGCTCCAGCACCTCGTGGCGCCAGTTCGACACGCTGAACCGCGAAGACGAGGACGGCACGAACCTCATCTACACCTACCTCGACACGGCGAACATCGAGAGCAACGAGAGCTTCTACCAGGAGTTCAAGCTCTCCGGTAACAACGAGCGGATCGACTGGGTGGCCGGCGTCAGCTACTACGACGAAAAGGCCGACCAGACCAGCGACACGCGCACGTACACCAATTCGCTCGACACGCTGATCATGAACACGGGCGGCCCGCCTATCTACGCGATCATCGACGAATACTCGCAGGCGCTGCTCGGTGCCTCGATGCTCGGTCTTTCCTGGGACGAGGCCATGACCAATCAGGGCAAGTTCCAGGCCTACGCCGCCTTTGGCGACGTGATCTGGCACCTGAACGACAAGACCAACCTCACGCTGGGTTTGCGTTACACGCATGACGAGAAGGAGTTCACCTGGATCAACGGCTCGCGCGTCGCTCCGGAAGTCGACCAGATCGTCGACACGCTGGAGGGTGCCGGCTTCTTCACGGAATTCCCGATTCCGGCCGAGTTCTACCGCACCGATGTGGTTTTCGCGGGCAGCACGCCGCCCGGCGGCGTGACCATGAAAGACTCCTGGGATGACGTGAGCCCGCGCCTGGTGCTCGACTACAAGTTCAACCCGGACCTGATGGTGTTCGGCTCGGTGTCGAAGGGATACAAGGCCGGTGGCTACAACAGCCTGCAGGTCGGCTCGCAGTTCGACAACGAAGACGTCCTGAACTTCGAGACGGGCATCAAGAGCGAATTCCGGGAAACCGGCGTGACACTGAATGCCTCCGCGTTCTACTACGTCTACGACAACAAGCAGGCGATCTCGCTCGTGACCGAGGTGCCGGGCTCCGACGTCCCGCAGTACCTGATCGACACCAGCGACGAACAGGCCTGGGGCATCGACGTCGACGCGCAGTGGAAGGCGACCGACCACCTCACGCTGCTGGGCAATCTCGAGTACCTCGACGCCACCTACAAGAACAGGATCACGCAGGACGATGTCGACCTGTCCGGTGAGCCGACGGGAGAGCCGAACCTGATGGCCGCGCTCGGCGCGCGTTACGACTGGGTGCTGGGCAGCGCGGGCAACCTGGGCCTGTCCGGTCGCTTCGCGTATCGCGGCAAGTCGCGCTGCAACTCGGAATCGGAATTGCAGGGTACCTGCCAGGCCACGCCGAACTTCCAGGTGGGCGAAGCCACGGAGCGCCTCGACCTGCGACTCGGCTGGACCAGCCCGAGCGAGAAATTCGGCCTCGCGGCCTTCGTGACCAACGCGCTGGACGACCAGTACGTCACGGGCATCAACAACCTCACGACCGGCAACTTCGGCACGCCGTTCGCGTCGATTTCCGAACCGCGCATGTGGGGCATCGAAGCCACCGTTTCCTTCAAGTGACGATATTCCCGGCGCGCCCGTGCAAGCGGGCGCGCCGGGTTTTGGAGAGTCGATGATGAATGTCGATCAGCTGTTCGAGTCGCAAGCGGCCACCGCGCTGAAGCTGCGCGTGTCGAACGCGACGGAGCGGCGCGCCAGGCTGACCCGGCTCCTGCGCGCCATCGAGGCACACCAGGAAGCGATCCTGGAGGCGGCGCATCGCGATCTCGCGCGGCATCCGACCGAGACGCATCTCATCGAGATGCTGCCGCTGATCGGCGAGCTCAAGCACTCGCTGGCGCACCTCGAGCGCTGGATGAAGCCGCACCGGATCAGCCAGACGCTCGCCACGCTCGGCACCCGCTCGCGCGTGGTGTACCAGCCCAAGGGCCGCTGCCTGATCATCAGCCCCTGGAACTATCCATTGAGCCTGTCGCTGGGACCGGTGGTCTCGGCCGTGGCGGCCGGCAACACGGTGATCCTCAAGCCATCGGAGTTCACGCCCCACACCAACCGTGTGGTCGGCGACATCCTCGCCGCGGTGTTTCCGCGCGAGGAAGTGGCGGTCGTCGAAGGCGCGGCCGACGTCGCGACACAACTGCTCGCCCTTCCCTTCGATCACATCTTCTTTACCGGCTCACCGGCCGTGGGCAGGAAAGTGATGGCTGCGGCAGCCGTCAATCTCGCCTCGGTCACGCTCGAGCTCGGTGGCAAGTCGCCCGCCATCGTTGATGCCGATGCGGATCTGCGCGATGCCGCGCAACACCTCGTCTGGGGCAAGCTGATCAACGCGGGCCAGACTTGCGTGGCGCCTGACTACCTTTACGTCCATCGCGACGTGGCCGGGCGTTTCGTGGAACTGTGCCGGGAAATCATCGCCGAGCGCTACGGCAAGGACGACGCGGCCATCAAGGCGAGTCCCGACTTCGCACGCATGGTCCATCGCCGGCACGCCGAACGCGTCGTCCGGCTCATCGACGACGCCGTACAGGCCGGTGGCGAGGTCGTGTGCGGCGGGACATCCGACGTCGAGTCCCGCTATGTCGCGCCCACGCTGCTGCGCAATGTGCCCGCGGGCGCTCAGATCCTGCGCGAAGAAATCTTTGGACCGGTACTGCCGATCCGCATCTACGATTCGCTCGACACCGCGATCATGGCGATCAATGCCGCGCCGAAACCGCTGGCGCTGTACGTGTGGACGAAGGACGCGCGCACCGTCGACGCCCTGCGCACCCGCACCAGTTCCGGCAGCCTGTGCGTGAACCTGTGCATGCAGCAATTCGCCCAGCACAACCTGCCTTTCGGCGGGGTCGGCAATTCCGGCATGGGCAACGCGCATGGCTTCTTCGGCTTCAAGGCGTTCTCGCACGAGCGTGCCACGATGGCGGCGGGTCCGTGGACGGCGCTCAAGCTGCTGTTCCCGCCGTACGACGCGCGCAAGCGCCGCCTGGTGGAGCTGCTCACGCGCCACGTCACGTAGTCGGGAGGTACTCCCGCTCGCGGTACTCGAAGAAGTCGAAGTCCGCGGGATGCGCCATGCCCGACATGTCCTGGCACGCCATGCCCACGAAGGCCCCGGTGAAGTTGGGGGCTCCGGGCGCGGTGGCCTCGTCGGAAAGGATGCTCGCGTCGAACACTTCCGGCAGCCAGCTCCAGTCCTGGCCGCCCACGCGATAGGCAAACCGCAGGCGCTCCTGGTCCACTTCGGCGCGCAGCTCGATGCGTCCCGCGGGGATCGGGATCGGCGTGGTGAAGGCGTCGGATTGCGGCGAGTCCGGTGTGCAGGTCATCACGCGCACGTGCCTGCCCTTTTCCTCGTCGTGCGACACGTGCAGGTAGTGGAACTTGGCGGAGTTGTAGTAGCACACCAGGCCGGCGGCCTGCTGGTAGTGCGCGGGTTCGAATTCCATCGCGGTGATCGCGCTGTAGCAGTGGGCCTGCTGGCGGCGCGCAACCAGCGACTGCCGGAACTGGCTGCCAATGGTTTCGCGGCCGAAGAGCCGCAGGAACCCGGGGCGTTCGCTCAGCGAGAACAACTCCTCGGGAAACGGCGAACGCAGCCACTGGAAGTCGATGGGCAGTTGCTTGCCGTCGAAGTCCTCGCGCACCGGCGCGGCCTTGAAGGGCGCGGCGGGCAGAGCCGGCGCCGGCGTCTCGAGCTCGGGTGTGCCGCTGCCATCCCGCGTGCGCAGCCAGTCGTCCTTGCCCCAGACCATCTTCTGGATGGCAGTCTCTCGTCCGAGCGTGCAGCGGCCGCGGTTGCGCAGCGGACGGCCGCACAGATACACGGCGTAGGTTTCGCCGTCCTTCGTGTCCACGAGATCGCCGTGGCCGGCGCGCTGCAGCGGCGCATGCGGACGATCCCGCGCGGTGACGATGTACTTGTCCGGATGCAGCTCGTATGGACCGGCCAGCGAGCGCGAACGCGCCATCGTCATCGCGTGGCCCCATCCGGTGCCACCCTCCGCGGTGATCAGGTAGTACCAGCCGTTGCGCTTGTAAAGATGCGGCGCTTCCGTGAATCCAATCGCCGTGCCCGCGAAGATGTTCTTGCGCTCGCCGAGCAGCTTCCTCTGCGCGTGCGCGTACTCCTGCAGCACGATGCCGTGGAAACGATTGCGGCCCGCGCGATGGTCCCAGAGCTGGTTCACCAGGTACTTGCGGCCGTCATCGTCGTGGAACAGCGAGGGATCGAAGCCACTGCTGTTGAGGTACACGGGATCCGACCATTCACCGTCGATGGTCGGACACGTCACCAGGTAGTTGTGGAAGTCGCGCAATGACGCGCCCGAGGCGCCGCCCACCGAGGTGCGGCCGTAGCGCTTCACGTCGGTGTAGATCAGCCAGAACAACCCGTCGCTGTACGTGAGGCACGGCGCCCAGATGCCGCAGGAATCCGGATCGCCGAGCATGTTGAGCTGGCTGGCACGCCGCAACGGGCGCGTGAGCAGCCGCCAGTTCGCGAGGTCGCGCGAGTGATGGATCTGCACGCCGGGATACCACTCGAACGTGGAGGTCGCGATGTAGTAGTCGTCGCCCACGCGGAGGATCGACGGATCGGGATTGAATCCCGGGAGGATCGGATTGCGGATCATGCAGTCTTGGTTTCTTTGACGACGGTCCAGAGCCAGATGGCACCGAGAATATCGAACAGGGCCAGCGCGACGAAGAACGGATCGTAGCCGATCACTTTCACGAGTCCACCGACGAACAGCGTGAACACCAGGACGCCCACGTTGCCGCAGAAGCCGGCGATGCCGGCCACCGTCGCCACTTCGTTCTTGCGGAACAGGTCCGAGGACATGGTGATGACGGTGATCGACAGCGTCTGGTGCGCGAAGCCTCCCAGGCACAGCAGCGCGAGCGCCAGGTACTGATCCTGGACCTTGGCGACGAACAGCATGCTGGTCATCAGCAGCGCGCCCACCGTGAATGCGCAGCGCCGCGCATTGATGAGGCTGAAGCCGCGCTTGTGCAGCCAATAGGCAATGGTCGGCCCGGTCATGGCACCAATGTCGGCGGTCAGGAATGGCAGCCAGGCGAACAGGGCGAGCTGCTTGATGTCCCAACCACGCTCGCTCGCCAGGTACAACGGCATCCAGAGGGTCAAGGTGCCCCAGGTGGGATCCGCCAGCAGGCGCGGAATTGCGATGCCCCAGGTGTTGCGCTGCTTGAGCAGGTGCCGGAGCGAGGGCTTGGCACCACTGGCCGCCAGGTGCGTCTCCTGGTTGCCCTCGATGTAATCGCGCTCATCCTTCGTCAGCGTCGGGTGCTTGTTCGGCGAGTAGTAGAACTTGAACCACATCGCCACCCACAGCAGCGCCGCGACACCGGCGATGACGAACGCCAGGCGCCAGCTGTGGAACAGGATGGCCCAGGCCACCAGCGGCGCGGCCAGCATCGGACCGAACGAGGCGCCGACGTTGTAAAGGCCGGCGGCGAAACCGCGTTCCTTGGTCGGAAACCATTCGGCGACCGCTTTCATGCCGCCGGGTTGCGCCGTGCCTTCCGCGAATCCCATCAGGCCGCGCAGCGCCGCCAGCATCTGCCAGTTGACGGCCGCGCCATGCAGCGCGGTCAGCACTGCCCATGCCAGCGCAAACAGGCCGAAACCCAGCTTCAGCCCGATGACGTCCATGACGTAGCCGGCGACCGGCTGCAGCAGCAGGCCCACCTGGAAGACGGCCGTGACCCACGAATACTCTTTCTCGGTGATGCCTACGTCGGCCGTGAATGCGGCCTGCGTGACGACCACGCCGAGGATGTTGCGGGTGAGATAGTTGAGTACGGTGCCGATGGTGATCAGCCCGATCATCCACCAGCGCAGGCCCCACAACTTCTTGATCATGCGCGCACCCATCGGCACAGCGGAAATGCGCGCACAGGTTCGCAAGGCTTGATGCAGGCCACGGTCGTCCCCCTCGTCTCGGCAACGGCCGCCGACTCAACAAGGGCAGGACCATCGCGTGAATGTGAGCGGTACCCTAACACGGCTCCGCGTGTCAGGGCGATCCGTCAGTCCACCACCAGCGACAGCGGTCCTTTACGCCGCTCGCCCGAGCGGGCGCTGAATTTCGTGGCGGGCAGTTTCTGCGCCGAGGTCCTGAGCTCCTGGCAGCGAGCCGGAAGTCGCTCGAGCAGCGGCAGCAGCTCGCCCGCGGACACGGGTCGCGAAAATAGATAGCCCTGCAGCGAGATGGCCCGGTGCGGCAGCAGCATCGCGAGCTGTTCGACGCGCTCGACGCCTTCGGCGGTGACCTCGAGCCCCAGGCTGCGGCACAGGCCGATCGTGGCGCGCGCAATCGAAGCCGACTGCGCATTGTCGTCGATGCCGGCGATCAGGCTGCGATCGAGTTTCACCCGGGTCAGTGGCAGCTTCTGCAGCGACGCGAGCGAGGAATACCCGGTGCCGAAATCGTCCAGCGCCACCGCCACTCCCATCGATTGCAGCTGGTCGAGGGTCTTGATGGTGTGCGCGCCGGTCTGCAGCACGGACTCGGTCAACTCGAGCTCGAGGCAACGCGACGGCAGATCGAATTCGCGCAGCAACTCCTGCAGCCGGCTCACGAAGCGGAAGTCGAGGAACTGCCGCGCCGACACGTTGATGGCAATGCGCGCGCCGGGCCAGGGGCCGCGATGCCAGCGTGCCGCGGTGCCGATCGCCGTGCGCAGCACCCAGTCACTGACCTCGACGATCAGGCCCGACTCCTCCGCCACCGCGAGGAATTCGTCGGGAGCGCGGAAAGTGCCGTCCGGCATGCGCCAGCGGATCAGCGCCTCGACCAGCGCCACGTCCAGCGTCTCGGTGTCGATCAGCGGTTGATAGAACAGCTCGAACTCGTCGCTCTGCAGCGCGCGACGCAGGCCCTGTTCGATCGCGAACTTGGTCGAAGCGGTGGCCAGCAGCTCCGGCGTGAACGTCGCGAGCTGGCTGCGACCGAGCGCCTTGGCCCGGAACAGCGCCGCGTCCGCCGCGCGCAACAGCGCCTCGGCATCCCGCTCGTGGTCGGGGAACACGCTCGCGCCGACGCTGACGCTCACGATGACCTCGCGATCATCCACCTGCAGCGGCGTGTCGAAGGCGTGCACGATGCTGGTGCCGAAGCCGAGGATTCCATCGGTGTCGCTGGTGTCCTGCTGCACGACCGTGAACTCATCGCCACCGAGCCGCGCCGCGAATCCGCGGTCCTTCGCGATCGCTTCCAGCCGTCGCGCGATGGCGATCAGCACGCGATCCCCGTAGGAATGACCCATGCTGTCGTTGAGCGTCTTGAAATTGTCGATGTCGAGGAAGAACACGCCGATGCGCTCGCCGGAAATGCGTGCGCGCTCGAGCGCCGCGTTGAGGGCGTCGAACAATTGCCGGCGATTGGCGATGCCGGTGAGCGGGTCCTGTTCCGCGAGCTCCTGCAGCTGGCGCGTGCGCTCATCCACCTTGGCTTCGAGGCGTTGTTGCGAATCGCGCGCGGTATCGCGCGCCACGGCGAGCTGTTCCGACATCGTATTGAAGGCCGCGGTGAGCGTGTCCAGCTCGCGGATGCCGCCGCTGGCCACCACGTGCGCGTTCTCGCCGCGGGCCAGCCGGTGCGTGGCGGCCAGCAGGCGCCGAACCGGCCGCACGATGCTCAGGATGGTCGCGAAGCACAGGTAGAACAACACCACCAGCACCACCGCGCTCACCCACGCCACCAGCGAACGGTTGGGGTCCGGGTCCAGGAAGGTCGTGCTCGCGGTGCCCGGGATCAGGCGGCCCGCGTCCGGGAGCGAATCGGGGAAGCGCGCCGGCAACAGTGAAGCCAGTTTTCCCGACTCGCGCGCCAGGTCGTCGATGGCCGCGAGGCGACGCTCCTCATTCCTGAACAGCGCCACGCGCGTGGTGGTGAGCGCCTGCACGTCGCTGGTCATCGCGTGGTACCACTCCGCGCCGACGGCACGGCGCAGCGCCGTCTCGCGGTCGCGCAACGCCGCGGCGAGCGCCCGCTCCGCGATGGCGAGTGGACCGGTGTCCAGCTCACGTGCATCGAAAGTGTTGCGTGCCGCGAATGCATCGCGCACCAGGTCGAGTTGCGCGCGCACCTCGAGCACGGGCTCGCGAGCCCCGCTGCGACTCGACGACTTCCAGGTCTGTTCGATCGACGTGCGGACGCGCAGATCCATGCCCGTCAGCATCACCGAGTAGCGCGTGAGCAGTTCGCGGCGCGCGCGCCGCGACGACACCAGCCGGTCGGCGCTGTCCTTGTGTTCGGCGATGAGCCGGGTCAACTCGGGCGGTGCGGGACCGGTCTCGTCGAGGTACTTCGCGAGCGCGCGATCCAGCGCGGTGCGCGCATGCGCATAACGAGTCGCGGACACGCGCGAATCCACGTCCGCGTGTTCCTGCGCGGCGCGGTCGAACTCGCCGAGCGCGCCCAGTACCTCGGATGACATCGCGGCACGCCGCGCGCGGCCCATCGACTCGCGCAGCGCGGTGATCTGCTGCGCATCGAGCGCGCTGCGCTCCAGCGCGACGTTGCGCTGCTGCTCGAGAATCGCGACGCCCTTTTCGACGATGAGATTGGCGGTCGCGGCCAGCGCGCCGACGGAGGCAAACGCGATGATGAGGCGGGGGACGATGCCGATGCTGCCCAGCGTGAGCCATCCCTTGAGGCGCACGTACTGCCGCTTGAACACATGGCGACCGTTCTTGTTCATGTGGGCCTTCCTGAATCGCTCCCTGCAATTCCCTCGAGCCAGGCTTCAGGTTCGATCAAAGTGCGCCGAAGTGTGCCTACCCAGTTCACGCTTTTGTGTAGGTCAAGTCCGAAACTTGCGGCGCACCATGATTCCTGCAGGAACCGGCTTGATGCGCCGCAAACTAACAGGCCCGGCCACCGGCTCACATCGGGGTAAGCCCGGTTTCAGCGGGCCTGTTGCGTAGCGAGTTCAAGCGCGGTCTCGAGAGCCTGGTCGGCGGCCACCGGCACGTCCGGCTGGACTCCCGTGCCCGCCCAGTCCTTCTTCGTGGCCGGACTGCTGATCCGTGTCGTCGGCAAAACCAGCGTGAACTGCGCGTCGATGGGCTTGAACTCGATGGCGCCCGATCCACCCGGCGTCGCCTCTCCTATCAAGGTGGCCCGCTTCACGCCCTGGAGTGCGAACGCCAGGGCCTCGCCAGCCGAGAAGGTCCGTTTCGAGATGAGCACGTACACCGGCTTGTCGAGAAATCTACGGCCGGACACGGAGGGCAAGGTCCAGGTTTCCTGCGTCGAATTGTCCGCGCGCCGGTAGCCGTCGCTGAGGTGCGTGGGTGCGGCGAACAGGTAACTGGCGAGCAACACGACCATTCCGCCCCGGCCGCCGTTGTTGTCGCGCAGGTCGAGAATCAGCACATCGCTGTCGGCGAGGAAGGTCATCGCGGCATCCGCCGTCGGCGCGCAGTGTTCCGGGTCCGCGAAGAAGTTGAACTTGAGGTAGCCGATGTTGGGCCGCAGGTGCTCCGCTTTCTCGAAGCCACAGTTGTCGGCGGCCAGTCGCCGCAACTCCGCTTCGTCGGCCTTCGGGGTTTGCGCCGGCCGGGTGAAGTAGTTTGACCGCACTTCGAGATGCGGGTCGTGGCCCACCGCGCGCAGGTCCTCGGTGAGCTGGCGGGCGAATGAATCGATGAAGCGCATGCCGCGGTACTCACCCCGCGCCGCCCGTTTGCGCAAGGCCTCGGCCAGCTGCTTTCCGGTCGCCGCATCCACGTGGAAGGCCCGCAAGGTCTCGGCCACGCGGCCGATGACACGGGCGCGCCCCGCCTCGTCGAGTTTCGCCGGCTGGAATCTGGCGCCCTTCGGCACCCGCCAGACTTCGATCGTGACGAAGAGCGCTGGCTTGCCGGCACTCACCTGCAGCCTGCCCGCCTCTTCCACGGGCCACGATTTCTGCTTCACCCGGAAGAAGATGTTGGTCGCTTCGCTGGGGTAGATCTCGAGCAGATCGTAACCACCGACGCCGGCGCGCCAGTTCGTGAGGTCGGCCATCGTGCCGAATGTCGGATAGGCCTTGATGAAGGAATCCTGCAGGGCGCGGTCATCGCTGTTGATGGCCTCGAGCCAGGCGCTGAGTGCATGTCCCGCCGGCGTGTCGGGCACCGCCGCCTGCGCAAGCGCCAGGGCCGGCGACATGGCCAGCAAGGCTCCGAGAAATCGACGGCTGGCCATGCAATAACTCCATCCATTCGACCGGGGCCGATGATAACCCCCGCCGTCCCGCTGCCCCTTGGACCCATGGCAGGCACGCTGGCTGACAACTAGTCTTCCCCGCATGCGGGCTGACACATGACCTTGCGGCGAACGCTTGCCATCGGCTTCGGGTTGTTTGGCCTGCTGCTGCTGGGCAGCCTTTCCTACCTCGCCTTCGCCGATCTCGGTCGCCACAAGCAACTCATCGAGAACTTCGTCACCCGGCACACCGGCCGTGCCTTCGTGATCGACGGCGACTTCGAGCTCACGGTGTTGCCCGTGCTCACGCTGCGCGCGGAGAACGTGCGACTGGCCAACGCCGACTGGGGTTCGAAACCCCAGATGGTGCAGGTTGGCCACTTGTCCGCCCGAATAGGCTTCTGGTCGCTGATCTCCGGGCCGATCGACGTGCGCGCCTTCGAACTGCGCGATGTGACGGTGCTGCTGGAGAAACAGCGCGACGGCAAGGCCAACTGGATGTTCGCGAAACCGCTCGCGGCTGACGCGGAAGAATCCGATGAGTCCGAAACCCGTACAGAATTTCCCGTGGTCATCGAGAAGGCGACTTTCGAGAACCTCCGCCTCACCTATCGGGCGGCCGGCAAGGCCGACATGCTGGCGCGCGTCGATACGATGACCATCATTCCGGGCCAGGGAGGACTGCTCGATTTCGAAGGCCGCGGCAAGATCGACCAGTTTCCAATTTCGTTGACCGGCCAGGCGGGCCCGGTCGACGCACTGCTCGCGGGGCGCGACATCCGCATGGATCTCTCCGGCCGGCTCGGCAGGTTGGAGCTCGACGTCAAGGGTGGATTCGGTGACCTCGATCCGCTCGATGGCGCCAACCTCCGGATCAAGGCGCACGGCGAGGACGTGGGCGCGATGCTGGCGAGGTTCGACCTGCCGGTAATCGCCAATGGCGCACTGGACGTCGACCTGCGGCTCGCGGATGCCGACGAACGCACGCAACTCTCGCTCGACGCCAGCGCCGGGGACCTGCGGGTGAAAACCCGCGGTAGTTTGAGCGGCCTGTACCTGCGGGGCTCGGACCTCGACATCGACGCCACGGCAGCCGATGCCGCGCGCCTCGCCAGCGTTTTCGGCATCGAGGGACTGCCCGCCGCTCCGCTCACCTTGAGCGGCCACGTGCGGCCCACGCGCAAGGAATTGAAGTTCGACGGGGTCAAGGCGAGCCTCGCGGGAGTCACGACGCAGGTCGATGGCGTCCTGAAGCGCGGACGCCGGCCGGACCTCGGGCTGAACTTCGAACTCGAGGTCGAGAACCTGGCGACGTGGCGGGAAAAGCTGCCCGCCGCCGCGCTCTCCGCCCGGGGCAAGTTCGGCGTCGACGCGCAACGCATCGAGATCCAGGATCTGCAGGCAACCCTGGGCCAGAGCTCATTGAATGGATCGATCCGGCTGACTCGCAGTGAACCGCGACGCCTCGAGGCCGACCTGTCATCGCCGCGTATCGATCTCACACCTTTCTTCCCCGCCAGCCCGGAGCCCGCGAAGTCCGCGCAGAAGAACAAGGCGAAGGAAAAGGAGAAGGAACGATTCCTTTTCAGCGAGGCACCGCTGCCCATCCGCCAGATGTCGGGCCGTGAAGTGCGGCTGCACGCGGCCATCGGTGAAGTCGCATTGGGCAACAAGACGTTCAGCGACGTCGAGGGCGCCGTCTTGCTGGATAACACGCATGTCGAAGTGCATGCGCGCGCCCGGGGAAGCCTGGAAGGAACCGTGAATGCTTCCATCAGCCTGGAACCGCTCGCACCGGACGATGCGAAGGTCACGCTGAAGATCGCGCTCGAGAACGTTCGCGCGGGCGTCGACATGAAGGAAATCGAACCCGCCGAGGTTCCGCCGCTCAGCCTCGACATGGAACTTGCCACGCACGGCGGCTCCACCCGCCAGATGGCGGCGAATTCGAACGGCTACATCCTGCTCACGCAAGGTGCCGGCAAAACCCGCGCGGAATTCCTGAACGCGTTCGGCGGCGACCTGTTATCGCAATTGCGCAACCGCCTGAATCCGTTCCGCGCGCAGGATCCATTCACGCAAATGGAATGCGCAGTGATCCGCGCCGACATCGTCGACGGCGCCGTGACGGTGGCGCCGGTGCTGGTGCAGACCCAGAAGGTCACGGTGGCCGCGCAAGGCAAGTTGAACCTTCACGACGAGCACCTGACCTTCGACTTCGACACGCGCCCGCGCAA